>Ga0256833_1000196_pt1 | contig 47897 bp, 43 predicted proteins | sample 356284metaG_FD_190535 | JGI IMG/M metagenome (GOLD analysis project Ga0256833, IMG submission 190535) | Hydrothermal vent microbial communities from Mid Atlantic Ridge, Atlantic Ocean - 356-284 | ecosystem: Environmental > Aquatic > Marine > Hydrothermal vents | place: Atlantic Ocean: Mid... | reverse complement strand
CCTTACTGGAGAGAGAGGGGAAGTGCCGGAGAGATTCACCTTTCAGTTAACCCTGTTATAGCTAAACCCTTTACTCCCTTACAGTGGTACGGTTTAGAGCCTAAGTCAAAAATAGAGAGAAAACTTAAGCTCCTTTCTAAACTGGTTAAGAAGGTTCCCGGAGTTAAGCTTACCTTTGAAAACCTTAAAGAGGCCGTCCTTCAAGCGATAGTCTCAAGGGGGGATACTAGGTTAGGTGAGGCTGCAGTTAAGGTTGCTAAAGAGGGAGTTAACTTAAGGAGGGCTTTAAAGGAGATGGGGATTCCCTTTGAGGAGCTCTACACAAGGGAGAGGGAAAGGGAAGAGCCCTTTTCGTGGGAGGTGGTTGAAAGCGGCATAAAGAGAGATTACCTCTATAGGGAGTATGAGAACATCTATAAAGGTATTTCCACTCCTACTTGCTTTCCCGGCTGTAGGGTTTGCGGTCTGTGTCCGTCAGGTGCAACTTTGCAAATAGGGAAACCTTCAAAAGTTGAACTTCTTAAGGTTTAGAAAATATAATTAGGCCAAAGAAATAAGGGAGCTCCATATGCAGGTCTATCAAAGGACTTTAGCCAAAGAGGTTAGCTTTAGCGGCATAGGCCTTCATACCGGAAAGAAAGTCTCAGTAAGGCTTGCTCCGGCACCTCCCGATACCGGAATTTCCTTTATAAGGACCGACTTAGAGGGAGCTCCCTCAATAAAAGTATCTCCGAAATACCTTTCAAAGCTCTTTTACGCAACAAACCTCTCTAACGGTGAAGTTTCTGTTCATACCATAGAACACCTAATGGCGGCCCTTTCTGCCTTTGGCATAGATAACCTCTTTATTTACCTTGATTCCGAAGAGCTCCCCATCCTTGACGGGAGCGCTGCACCCTACATATACCTCTTTGAGGAGTCAGGTATAAAGGAGCTCCCAAAAAAACGGAAGTATGCAGTGTTAAAGAGAGAAGTTTTTATAGAGTTTGAAGGAAAGAGAATAGAAGCTGAGCCTCACTTTGAGCTCCTTATTGACAATACTATCTCCTTTAACCACACCTACAAGCCTATAAAGTTCCAGAGATTGGTTTATAAACACACCTTAGAAAACTTTAAGGAGATTGCTAAGGCAAGGACCTTCTGCTTCTACGAGGAGGTTGAAGCCTTAAGGTCTAACGGTCTTGCAAGGGGAGGCAGTTTAGATAACGCAATTGTAATAGACAAGTACGGGATATTAAACGAGGGAGGACTTAGGCTTGAGAAAGAGTTTGTAGCCCACAAGACCTTAGACCTTATTGGAGACCTCTACGTTCTTGGCTATCAACTTCTTGCTAAAATAACCGCTTACAAAACAGGACACGCACTTAACGCAGCTTTAGTTAATAAAATTTACTCTGAGGGCCTTTACGAACTGGTTGAGCTTGAAGAGGATAAAAGAAAAGGAGAACTTAAAGCCGGTTTAAGCGGTGAACTTTGCCAAGCTGATTAAGGAGTACTACTTATCAATAGCTCTTATTCTCTTCTTTGGAATCTTAGTTCTCTTTGTCCCCTTTTTCTACTATTACCCTGTAAGTTTTGACTTTAAAGGACTTTCTTTAAGGTGTTTTCTCTTAGATTTGGGAGCTTCCCTTGTTTTTTACTTTCTTGATTTTGGAAAGTATAAGTCTCTTTTACTCTTTTCTTTATCGGGACTTTTCCTCTCTTTGGCTTACTTGAAGGATAATTACTTTTACTTTGTACCTCCCTGCCTCTCTTTCACGATAACGGCTGTTATTATGGTTTCTTTTCTTGCCTACTTAAAGCTTACTTCAGATTAACCCCGATAGAACTCCTGACAGGCAGTCCTTATAAAGTTTTTCTCCCCTTCTGAAAGTTTTGTATTCCTTAACTTGCTTAAAAGAAGGGATGGGAATATCTCTAAGGAGCTCCCTTTAACTCTTTCCCTGTTTCTGTAGCAAAAGAATAGGAGGTTCATCTGAACCTCTGCTGGAAGTCTCCAGTTAAAAGCGTGTCTTTCAAGTTCTTTTAATACTTTCTGAAAGAGTTCTTCTGGAACTTCCAGTTTAGTTAGTGCAGCTATTGAGTGGTTTATGTACTTGATTTCCCTTTCGTCTTTATAAGAGCTCCTTTTTAACAGGCTTATTAGCTCGTATACAAATTTTTTAACTTCCTCTCTGTCTTTTCCTTCAGATAGGCTTTCTATTACGGAAAGCCCCTTTAGGTCCTTTTTGTTAAAGTAAAACCTTAACTCTCTTAAATCTCCTTTAACTTTTTCTCCCTTAACTTGCAGCTTTTCCTTACCCTTGCTTGAAAAGGAGCTCCTTATTAAGCTAACTTTAAAGTTCCTGTTTTTCACCTCCTCTTCTAACAGCTGGACTTCATCTATGTTAAAAACATTAACTGGTAAGATTTCTGTTAATCTCTTTTTGAAAGGCTCAGTTAGCCTACCTATTAAAACCACCTTCCTTATTTTCGCTCTCTCCTTAAAAAGCTCCTCAAACTTGTACAGGGAATATATAAGTGAGGAGGAAAAGTCAAACGGTTTTTCTATAAAGTCCCCGTAAGCGCTCTTTCCAACAAGGGGAGATAGGGCAAGCTCTACTTCCTTTTCGTCTATCTCCCTAAAGTAATTCAACTCTTCTATCCTAACCTCTTTACTCCTTTTAAAGAGAATCCTTGCCCCTTGAGCTCTGCACTTGTCAAGGATTTCTCCTCTAATTCCCTCTTTCCTCAGCTGAGCGTTAGATGTTCCCGTTTCCCCTACTATCCTGTTGAAAAGGTAGCTTCCAAACAGGTCTATAAAGTGAAACTCTCCTAAAGGAATTACGTTTAGGAGTTTCCCTCCTACTGATATTGCCGTTTTCGTGTAGCCAACGTTAATAACCAGTGCTTCTTTCTCAAAGAGGTTAAAGTCGTAGTAAACGGAGATTTTCTTCCCGAAAGTTTCTCTTATTAAGTTCCTAATAAGGAAGGTGGGTTTTCCGTAAAGGTAGCCTGGTAGCAAGAGCTCTGTATATTCCCTTACCTCTACTCCAAAAAGGGCAAATTCAACTATGTCTATTGCGTCGTAGAAAACTTCTTTTATGAACAAATACTTTCTCTTTTCCAGATTATCAAGGACAGAAAGGAGTTTCTTCTTTACCTCTATCGGTATGCTAGAGTAGTCAATTCCTACCTCTTTTAAGAAGTTGTCCTTAAGTTTAAACTTTCCATCACTTCCCACAGAGTAAGGGTATCCCAAGTAAAGCCTCAAAACCTTATTACCTCCCTGTTGAAGGCGTGATTTAGCCTATCCTTACTTCCAGGGTAGCCGTGGACGAAAACGGTCCTTTTAGGTAAGAGACTCTCTCTGATTACTTCCAGCTCGTCTTTCCCTGAGTGGGCGGAAAAGTGGTGTTTCCTTACCTGACATTTAAACCTCTTAAGAACCTCCTTGTCGTTAATCAGCCTATATCCGAAGCTCTCTTCTGAGAGATAACCGCTCATTATTATTGAATTCTCGCCTCTCTTTGATAAGAGCTCCCCGTAAACGTACGAAGGCGTCCCTTCAAGGAGCATTCCTGAAGTTGAAAGGATGCAGTCTGCCTCTCTTAAATTCTCCCTGCAGGCCTCTTTAAAGCTTAGTCCTTCGTAAGTTGGGGCCGGTTGAACGTAGTAGTTAAAAATCTCCTTCTCAAGGAGATTTTCGTATATGTTGGTTATCTCCCTTGCAAGACCGTCAACGTAAACGGTTATCGGTGGTATTTTACCTTCCCTCATTCCCCTTGAAATGAGGAGAATTATCTCTTGAGCCCTTCCCAAGGCAAAGACTGGAACTAAGATTTTCCCCTTCCTATTTACGGTTTCCCTTACACTTTTAAAGAACTCCTCTTCGCTCTCTTCTCTGTTAAACTTCTTCCCTGAGTAAAAGTAGGTGCTTTCACTTACTAAGAGCTCAATACTTTCTCCTTTTGGGAGTTTAGCTCCTTCAACTGTTTCTTGTCTTGAAAGGGAGATGTCCCCTGTGTGAAAGACGCTTTTCCCTTCCCCGTACTTAATTAAAACGGAAGATGCCCCTAAAATGTGCCCTGCAGGCAGCAAGTTAATCTCTATTCCTTTTATTTCTATCTTGTCGTAAAAGTCTCTCCTCTCAACTAAAGAAAGGGCCTTGTCTAAAAGCTTGTACTCTTCCCACTCCTTTTGACAGTTCCTCTCCTTTATGAACCTAACTTTTATTGCATCTTCTACCATTAAGGAAAGGAGCTGGGCAGTTTCGTTTGTGGTATATATCGGAGTTTCTGGGTAGAGTTGTGAGAGGATGTGAACGCTTCCGCAGTGGTCAACATGGGCGTGGGTTATGACTATTGCGTCAAGTTCAGGAGCAAGTGCCTTTAAAAGCTCAAATTCGGGGTAAGGGTTTCCCCTTGAAAATCTTATACCAGAGTCTATAACTATCTTAACGCCGTCTATTATGTAAAGGTAGCAACTTGCTCCTATCTCGCTGCCGCCGCCGATGGGTATAAAGAGGTTTTCCATATTAGAGAAAATTTATCCCTATCTCCCGTAGAGACCAACGATTTCATCTTGAGCTAAGACGTGCCCTTCAATGGCGCTTAAAAATTCCTCCTTAGAAGCTCCCGGAGGAATTCCTAAGGTTGGAACGTCTAGTGCAAAGAGGATAAAAAAGTACCTGTGAGGTCTTCCGGGAGGAGGGCAAGGTCCTCCATATCCTACTTTTCCAAAACTATTAATTCCCTGTTTTATGCCGTACTCAAGCTCAGTTGCAGGGGGGACATCTTCAGGTAGGCCTTCAAAAGTTCCGGGGATGTCGTATATTATCCAGTGGGTAAATACTCCCATAGGGGCGTCTGGGTCGTCAACTAAAAGGGCAAAACTCTTTGTCTCTTCAGGAGGTTCCAAGAAAAGGAGAGGCGGGGATATGTCCTCTCCGTCGCAGGTGTATTTAACCGGTATGTACTCTCCGTTTCCAAAGGCTGGACTAAAGATTCTCATTTTCCCTCCCTTATATTGCTTTAAAAGACGAAATCTACGGGTCTTCCACAGTTGGGGCATTTTCCGTCAGAAGTAAATAGTACTTCAGTTTGGTAGCCTACCCTTCTAACTAAGAGAGCTCCACACGCCGGGCAGTAAGTTGACTCCCTTTCAGGTTCAATTACATTACCCACGTAAACGTAGTAAAGGTACTCTTTACTAACATCGTAAGCTATATCTATCACCTCAACGGGGGTGGGGGGCGTGTTGAGGAGTTTGTAAGCTGGGAAAAACCTTGAGTAGTGCATTGGAACTTCCTTACCTAAGTTATCGGCTACCCACTTTGCAAACTTTTCAAAGTATTCCGGAGAGAAGTCATCAAACCCTGGAACTATTAACTTGGTTAACTCAAGGTGCTTGCCTGCCTTTTTAATCTCTTCACATACCTGCCATACATTTGGATTTGGAAAGGAAGAGAACTTTAAGTAGTATTCCCTGTCTATTCCTTTTAGGTCAACATTAAATGCGTCAATTAAAGGTAATAGCTCCCTTAGGGCTTTTAAGTTTATGTTTCCGTTCGTAACGAGGACGTTTTTGAGACCTGCTTCCTTGACTTTCTCCGCTGCGTCTTTGACAAATTCAAACCAGATAATAGGGTCGTTGTAGGTGTAGGCTATACCTACTGAACCGTGCATTCCTGCATATTTAGCCGCCATTTCAGGAGTGAAAATTTGGCGGAGATGGGGATTATCTCTCCTTGCAATTTCCCAGTTTTGACAGGACTTACAGTCTAAGTTGCAGCCGTTTGTTCCTATTGAGAAGATTACCCTACCTGGGTAGAAGTGGTAAAGGGGCTTTTTCTCTACGGGGTCGTAGTTTGCAGAGGTAATTTCCGAATAAATTGTTGTAATCAGCTTTCCTCCTTTATTTTTCCTAACAAGGCAAAATCCCGCTCCTCCCTTAGGGATAACGCACTCCCTTGGGCATAAAGTGCACTTAACTTTCTCTTCTTCTAAACTCTCCCAATATTCTGCTACAATTTCCGGCATCTCTCCCTCCTTACTTTTAATTTAAGTCAATGTTCTTGTTTTGCTAGATTCTATATATAATTCGGCTTAAAATACTGTTAAGGGGGGAAATTTGAAAAAAGGAGAGATTTTTCCCATTTATGGATTTATTAAATTTAAAGGGAAGTTTTTAAGGGTCCTTGGTATTAACTTTAAGGGCCTTTTGGTGGAAGTTCCGGAGGACTTTCCTTTAGAAGTGGGAAAGGTTATTCGTTCGGTGTTTATGCTTCCCTTTAACGGTTATGGAAAGGTCGTTATTAATAACCTTAAGCTTAAATGTGAAGGTTTTGAAAAAGAAAACTCTTTAAATGCTATCTTCTGTAGTTTCGTTAAGCTATCGGAGGTAGAGAAGGAATTCTTTGATTTCTTAATTAGGAGCTTTTTGTGGCGCAACATTCTCTCTGATGAAGATATTTTTATGAACTACACTCAAGATAAGAACACGGAAAAGGCTATTATTAGATTCCAGAAAGAGTTAAGCTCTCAATCAAGGCTTAAGTATGCGTTGGCTTCCATTGTATTAATTTTTGCCTTTTTGGGCCTACTGGTTTACTATTTTAGCAACTTAAGGACTTTGGAAGAAAAGACTCCGTTGGTTTTTAAGTGCGTTGAACCTGGGGTTTCTAATAAATTAAAAAAGGAAGAGGGAGCTCCCTCTTCTAAGAATTTTGATGAAACTAAAGAAAACAAGACAGAGAGAGTTGCCTATTTAGGTGGCAACTCAACAGATAAGAAAGAAAACGGTACAGAGAGAGTTGCTTCCTTGTTAAATGATAACTCAACTACCAATAAAGAGAACGATACAGAAAAAGTTGCTTACTTAACTGAGAACTCAACAGGTAAATTTTCTCAGCCTTTAAGTAGCGAGAACGAGACGGACAATAAGTTGGAGCTAGACAGTCAGAGGAGCTATTACTGTATTCAGGTTGCCAGCAGTAAAAGTGAAAAAGATTTAATTAAGTTGGCGCGAAAGCTTGAGGGTTATCCTTTCGTTAGGGTTGAAAAGATAGGTTCTTTATACACTTTGAGAGTGGGCTTTTGGGAAAGTTCCAAAGATGCTTCTTTGATTTTACGCTCCTTAAAGGAAAAGTTTAGAGGTCCGTTCCTCAGGATTTGCGATTATAAACCTGAAAGATGGACCTACGCTAATAGGTAGCTCCTAAGTTTTTCCTTTGCTTCTTGATAGTTTTCTCCTTTCACAACCTTTTCTGCCTTTGGGGTTGATTTCTCGTAGAGCTTGTCGTAGTAGTTTATCATTAGTTCTTTGACTGCTTTTTCGTAGTTTTCCTCCTCAATTAGTTCTTTTACTTTCTTATACTTTTCTCCTCCGAGTATCCTTTCTATCTTCCTTAGGGCTTGAAGGTAAACTTCTTTAGGGTGTTTGCCTACGCCGTAGTCTTCCATTGATATCTTTACTCTCTCTTTTAAGGGGAGCTCCACCACCACCTTTTTACCTTCTTGCATCTTCTTCCAAAGAGCTTCAGGTATAAAGAGGTTTCCTATTTTCTTGCTTTCCCCTTCAACTATTATTTGCTTGCTCTCCTTTAGCTTTTCAAGTTCTTCCCATATTAAACTGTCAAACATCTTTTGGCTTGGCTGTTTAAGTCCTATCCCTCCAAATACAGAGCCTCTGTGGCCTGCAAGGCCTTCAAGGTCTATAACAGGGAAACCTTCCCGTTTTAGTTCCCTTAGCATTCTGGTCTTTCCTACGCCGGTAGCTCCGTAAACCACTATTATCTCTTTGTCTTTTAGGAGCTCTTCAATCCTTTTAAGGATGTACCTTCTAAATTCCCTGTATCCCCCTTTAAGTCTAAATACGCTTACTCCCGTTAAGTTGCATATTGTTGCAACTGCTAAGCTCCTTAACCCTCCCCTCCAGCAGTAGATTGCTACTTTCTTTTCCCTCTCTTTTATCTCTTTTACTTCTTTAACTATCTGGTGGAGTTTCCCTCCCACGAGCTCTAAAGCGAAGAGTTTTGCCTCTTTCTCGCCTTTCTCGTAGTAAACCCTTGAAACTTTTTCCTTCTCTTCTTTAGTAAAGAGGGGAACGTTGTAAGCTCCGGGTATTCTAAATTCTTCAAACTCTTCTTTCGTTCTAACGTCAATAAACTTAAAACCTTTTTCGTAAGCTTCTTTAAATTCTATGTCCTTTATTAGCTCCATTTCTCTTTATCACTCTAAATTTGGCTGCTGCAAAAGCTCCTGTCGGTAAGTTTAGCTTCCTTTCAAGTTTCAAGTTAACGAAGTTGTCTGTTGATAAGTTAAGAGTTGTTCTGAACTTTTCCAGTTTTAAGCTCCAAGGCGTTGATTCCCTAACGAGTCTTGCCATTTTAAGGAGCTTTTCCTTTGTTAGGAGCTCTCCCTTTAGGTAAACGCTCTCTTTGAAAACTCCTTTTATTAACCTAAGGATGTTCATTAAAGAGTTCCTGTTTAAAAACGCTATAAGCACGAACTCTTTTGAAACCCTTACTGCCTCTTTAAGGGCCTCTTTTTTCCCTTCTATGAACTCAAGGCTCGTTATGAAAAGGCTTCCGTTAAAGGCGTTGTCTTTAAAAGGGAGCTCTTCTCCTTTACCTTGAACCAGTTTCTTAAGGCCTTTCTTCTTTGCTTCTTTTAGCATGTCAATTGAGACATCAAGTCCTGTAGGTTCTTTAAATCCTTCTTCTTTTAGCGTTTTTATCCAAATCCCCGTTCCGCAGCCTACTTCAAGGAGCTCCTTTTCTTCTTCCCCTTTAAGGAGCTCTAGGATAACTTCCTTTTCAAGGAGCATTATCTTCCTTCCTGTATCACTTTCAAAGAACTCGTCGTATCTCTTTGCCCTCTCTCCAAAAAAGGGGTTTCTACTACTCATTTAGAGCCTCTCTTCCTGTCGTCCCTTTAAAGGCAAGGAGCCCTATTATCTCTTCTATGTCCTTTTTCGTTATCTTTACTCTTCTGTGGGCTTCCATTAAGGGGTAGGGATATCCCATAATTTCGTAAAAGCGAAGGATTTTGAGCGCCTCTTCTACCTCCATGTCCGTTTCACACTTATATACTCCCTTTGAGCTTGAGAGTTTAAAGTAGAAGACTTTAAATTTTTTCTCTGGTAAGAGCTCCTCAAATTCTCCCGGGAACGAAAACTTCTTTTCCCCTAAAGGTATCTCTTTAGGTTCCGTGTACCCTGGAGGGAGGTTTGCTTCATTTAAGACTGCTATGTCTGGAAGGACTCTGTCAAGCTCGTAATTCCTTGAGTTTGAGTGTTTTGATACTGCTATTATCTTCCCTCTTCCTCTTTCAAGGAGGGTATATATAGTGTAAAGGTATTCTAGGTATTCCAAGTAGCCTGCTACCAAAGGATAGCTGTCCCCCGGAAAGTACTTTTCAACTTCCCTGTAAAGGAGGGAGCTCCCTACAATCTCTTTTAAAAGCTCTTCCTTTATTCCTGCGAATACTTTTAAACTCCAGTTTTTCATTCTTTCCTCAATTTTCTGCTCAAACACTATCGGCCTTACGGCGTTTCCGATTATTGAGCCGTCAATTAAAAGGGCGTTAACTTCGTCTATGTCTTTTAGAACTTCTTTTGTTTCCACTATTCCCATTAAGTTCCTTAGCCTTGAATCTGAATACTCTTCAGGCTTTAAAAGGTCTAAGTAAGCAGTGTAGCTTTCATCAGAAAGGACTCCCCCTTTAAAGAGGAGAGAGCAAGCTCCTACTGCATATATCACGTATCCTGCGTAGTCTTTCCTGTTCCTGCTTCCGTCAACTGCCTTTACTTTCTCAGGGGTTGAAGGTTGAGGGAGTTTCTCTTTCCAAAGCTCCTTGATTTTCCCCTTTGCCTCTTTTCCTATTCCTAACTTTACTCCTATTTCCCCTTTTCTCTTTAAAGCAATCTCTATTAAAAGGCTCTTTATTCCCATACTTCCTCCTTTAGTGCTATATATTATATGGCGTAAGTAAGTTGGAGGTTTTAAAGTTGAGCCGTAAGCTTGGATATCTCTTCTTGGCCTTTTCGGCTTTCCTGTTTTTCTTAATAGTAATAGGTCAAACTTTTGGCAGGGAAGATTTTTTAGGGAAAGAGAATGGGTCTTTAAGAGAGACCTCTTCTTTAAAAGAGCCCTCTTTCGTAAAGAACCTAGAAAACGACTTTCTCCTTCAGTACAAACTCTTTAAAAAGTCAACTTTGGAAAACGGTGTTTACTCTTATCAGGTAGGGAACTTTAAGGTTTTCTTTACCGTTCTCCCTCAGTTTCAGAAGGCCCTTGAGAGGGAGTTTAAGAGGTTTAAGGTAAAGTACGGTGCCTTTGTTGCTTTAGACCCGAAAACCGGTAAAGTTTTGTCGGTAGTTTCAAGTTTAAAACATCCAGACTTGGCTTTAAAGCGTTCTTACCCTGCCGCTTCCACTTTTAAAATCATAACTTCTGCCGCCGCTTTAGAGTTAGGGATTGCCACTCCTAATACCGTTTTGAAGTGTGGAGGCCTTGGAGATTCTTGCTCTCCTTCGGTTTGGCTCAACAGTAATTACCAAGTTTTAAGGGACTTTAAGACCTCTTTTGCGACCTCTGCTAACCCCTTTTTCGGGAACTTAGGAAGGCTGGTAGGTAAGAAGGAGCTCTTAAAGTTTGCAGAGCTTTTCGGCTTTAACAGTTCCCTTTACGACTTCCCTTGGGGAGTTTTAAGGCCTCCCCTTGACGACTACGAGGTTGCCCTTTTGGCTGCCGGATTGGGAGATGTAAGGGTTAGTCCCTTTCACGAGGCCTTAATTGCTCAAACGGTTGTAAACGACGGTGTTATGATGAAGCCCTATTTGGTTGATAGGGTTGTTGACTTAAAAACAGGTAGGGTTTATAGGTTCTATCCGGAAGTTTTAAGGAAGGTAATTTCTCCAAAGACCGCCAAAGAGATTAGGGAGATGATGCTTTTAACGGTTAAGGAGGGGACAGTTTCAAGGAGAAAGTACTTTAGACTTTTATCTTTAAAGTATCCTAACCTTATAATAGGGGGAAAGAGCGGCACCTTAACGGAAAGGAGTTATCCTGAAGGCAGGTGTGAGTGGTTTACGGGATTTTTCTCCTATAAAGGCCGTAAGGTTGCTTTCTCTTCGGTTGCCGTAAACGGGTGGACTTACTACATAAGCGGTTATGAGATTTCTGCCCTTGCGGCCGCTGACTTTGCCAAACTCTTAAAGGGAGGTAAGGTAAGATGTGCGTTTTCTGCAAGATAGTTAAAGGGGAGCTCCCAGCAAAGGTAGTTTACGAGGACGACAAAGTTATGGCCTTTCACGACATTAACCCTCAAGCTCCGATTCACATTCTTGTAATCCCTAAAAAACACATTCCAACCTTAAACGACATTTCAGAAAAGGATAAAGAGTTGATAGGCCACATTTTCACCGTTATTAAGGAGATAGCAAAGGAAGCGGGAATAGACCAGAGCGGTTATAGGGTTTTAGTTAACTGTAATAGGGACGGAGGACAGGAAGTATTCCACTTACACTTTCACCTTTTAGGAGGAAAGCCTTTAGGCCCTATGGTCTGTTCCTAAGCTACTTCATCCTCCTTTTTAGCTCCTCTTCCACCTCTTCAAGCTCTATTCCTCTGTTTGCAAGGGCAACTAGGAGGTGGTAGAGGAGGTCTGCCGTTTCGTAGATTGCTTCTTCTTTGCTACCTGACTTTAACGCTAGTATTGTCTCTATAGCCTCTTCTCCTACCTTCTGGAGGATTCTGTCTTCTCCCCTTTTAAAGAGCTCTGCGGTGTAGGAGCCTTCGGGGAGCTCCCTCTTCCTTTTCTCAATTATTTTGTAAAGTTCCTTTAAAGTCCCTTCCAACTTACCTCTCCTTTGCTAGGGTCCTGTAAAAGCAGGTGTAGTTCCCGGTGTGGCAGGCTACCCCTTTTTGCTCTACCAGGTAAATAAGGGTATCTCCGTCGCAGTCTATTAAAACCTTCTTTACCTTCTGGGTATTTCCGGAGGTTTTGCCTTTCATCCACAACTCTTTCCTTGACCTTGAGTAGTAGTGGGCATAACCGCTCTTTAAGGTTTTTTCAAGGGCTTCCCTGTTGGCGTAGGCAACCATAAGGACCTCTTTCGTGTTTAGGTCTTGAACCACTACTGGAACCAGGCCCTTTCCCTTTTTAAAGTCAATCTCCTTTAATAATTCGCTGTTTACCTCTAACACCTTGCTACCCATTTCCTTTTTGACTACCATTTTACACTAAAATAGATTCCCTCGTAATAGGAGCTCCTACTTCCCACTCCTCCTATCAAGTTTAAAGTGCACTTTTTCCCCGGTTTAACTGAGAAGATAACTCCCCCTTCTTCTCCTATGTAGTTTCCCGAAAAGCTCTTTAGTTTCAGGTAGTAAAGGGAAAGAGAAGGTTTTATCCTGGCCAACTTCTTCCTTTTAAAGGTTAAATTCCTCTTTACTTTTAGCTTAAGTACCCTTATGTCTTTTTCTCCTGGTCTAAAGATAAAACCGTCGTTTCTAAAAAACTCCCTTAGTGAATGGGTCTTAAAGTCTTTAGAATAGACCTTGTATTCTAAAGAGAATTGAGTTCCAAACTTCTCTTTCCTTGCCTTTAAGAAGGCTCCCCAGTTCCCTTTCTGTTTTAAAAACCCCATCCTTGCCAAATTCAAGGCCCAGTAAACGCCGAAGGTAGGGCTACCTGCCCCTTTAAAGGTGTAAATGCCGCCCTTCTTAAAGTCTAACTTTAAAAGTCCGTACTTTCTATTTTTTTCTTCCTTCCTTGAAATAAGGAAAACTTTTAAATGCCTCTTTTTAAAGGAAACTCCGCTAAAAGAATCGTTAAACAGGCCTTCTCCTATTACTTCCATAAGTCCTACTTTGACTTTCCCTTTGCTTAGATATGCTTCCTCTAAGTGCCATTCCTTCCTGCTTTTGTGCTTGTAGATAAAGTTATCCCTGGTGTTTCCCCAAACTAAAAAGTCCCACTTGTTGTTTGGTCCCGTGGCAACCTTTAGCTTAAATCCTTTCTCCTTAACCTGAAGCCTATAGGTAGAGTGCCAAAAACCTGCGTGTTTTGCTTTGCTCCAGTCTTCGTATTCCCTTTGGGTTGAGTAGTTAATTTGGGGTAGGTCTGCGTATTCCCCTACCACGTTAAAGTAGTTTTTTACTTTTATTCCTTTTGCTTTTAAGTAGTTATCTATTTTTGTTCCCTTAGTGTTGAACCTTAAACCCCCAAAAAGGGCATAGCTTCCACCGCTTCCAAGGGAGCCCTTTAAGAATAGCTCGTAGAACTTCCCTAACTTATAGTTAACCTCTCCTCCTACTTCGCTTCCGATAGTCCCTTTTCCCCTTTTTACTTGAAGGGCAAATAGCGCAAAGTTTCTGTTTAACCGGTATTTAAGCTTTACGAACTTTAGGTCGGTAAAGGAGGGTTTAAATATTAGACCTATGTCTCTAATCCCTTCTTTAAAGCCGTAAGAGGTAAAGCCCTTTTGAGAGTAGCCTACTTGGATGCTGACTTTCCCCTCTTTACTTATTAAAAGAGCTCTTTTGCCGTTTTGGGTTGCCCCTTCAAGTTTAAACTTTCTCCAGCTTATCCTTCCTAAAATCCCTACTTTCTTTACCGCTTTCTCGTTTCCCCTTGCGTCTGAGATAAGGTAAAGTCCAAGGAGACTTTCTCCTTTTTTTAAGTTTAAGTTGAAAATATCTATGTCATCTTCACTTTTACCTTTAAAGAGAAAGTACTTTCCTTCATATCCCGCTATTTGGTTCCATACTATTTTGTACTTTCCCACTTTGTATTCAAAGTGGCCTCCCCAAAGGTAGTCGTTAATTAAAGGTGATAGGTTAAACCCTTGTTTACCTACCTTTAAGGTTAAGTTCTTGAATATGAAGTGTTTTTTTAAGAGGTAGAGCTCTTTAACCGTGAAGAGTTTAGGATTTGAGCTAAAGAGCCTCTCTCCTTTTGGAGTAAAGAAGTTTAAGTATTCAGACTTTGTAGTGTTTGTTATTACCGAGAACTTAAACTCGCTCCCCTTCTTAATTTTTAACCTGTCTCCAATTTCAAGTTTATACAGAGCTCCTCTTTTCTTTCCCTTCCAGTTATTGTACCCCAGTTCCCTTTGGTAATCTTTTTTTAAATTTACTAGGTAAAAGGCACTCTCCCCTTTTATGCTAAAGCCGTAGGCGGTAGAGGTTAAAAACAGGCCTACTATAAGCGGAGTTGCTTTCATTTAGCCTCCAGTTTACTTTTAAATCAATCTAAATATTCCAATTTTACGATTGTTGAGGAAGTTATGAAGTTGGTTGCCCACGTTCCTGCAAGGGAGCTTTTAAAAGACTTAAACACAGTTGAAAAGCTCGTCTCTTTAGGTTTAGGGGTGGAGCTCCAGTTAACAGGCGAAGTATTAGACTCTTTCACCTTTAAAGATTTTGGCCTTATAAAGAAACTTACCAATGGCCTCCCTATAACTGTTCACGCTCCCTTTATGGACTTAAACCCCGGTGCAACCGAACCTTACCTGCTAGATATAACCAGGAAAAGGTTCTTACAGGCAGTTTCTGCGGCTAAAGTCCTTGAGGCAGAGGTTGTAGTTTTCCATACTGGTTATATTCCCCAAAAGGTGGAACCAATATACGAAAACTGGTTTAAAAGAGCTCTTGAAACTTTCCTGATAGTCGGAGAGGAGTTTAAGGGGAAAGTAGCCCTTGAAAACGTCTTTGACAGGGACTTCAAGGTAATACTTTCCTTTCTGGAAAGACTGCCTGATAATTTCGGCTTCTGCTTTGACGTTGGCCACTTTAACATCTTTTCCCAAATCCCTTTAAGCGACTGGTTTAGCTCCCTCTCTTCAAAACTTTACGAGTTTCACCTTCACGATAACTTAGGTAGTCAAGATTCTCACCTTCCCTGTGGAAAGGGGAGCTTTAACTTTGGCTATCTGTTTAGTTTAATAGAATCTTACTTTAACGAGATTCCCTCTGGCCTTATATTAAATCTTGAAAATAAAAGCGTAGATGATGTGAAAGAGAGTTTGAATTTCTTAAGGGGGACTAAATGGAAAGAGAAATTAGAATTTACCCGGACGAAGTTTTAAAGAAGGAGGCATTTCCCGTTGACGAGTTTAACGCTGAACTTAGAGAGCTTGTTGATGATATGTTTGAAACAATGTACAAAAGGAAAGGAGTGGGTCTTGCTGCTAACCAGGTTGGGGTTTTAAAGAGAGTGTTTGTACTGGACCTTAACGCCGGAAAGGAAAAGGAAGGGCAGGAGAAGCTTGTTTTCGTTAACCCTGAAATCATCCATATGGAGGGTGAGGTTGTAGCAGAGGAGGGATGCCTTTCCCTTCCCGGACTTTGGAAAAAGGTTAAAAGGGCAAGTAAGGTCGTGGTGAAAGCTCAAGACTTAGAAGGTAAAGAGTTTCAGCTTCAGGCAGAGGGCCTCCTTGCAAGGGCTATCCAGCACGAGCTTGACCACCTTAACGGTATAGTTTTTATTGAGAGGCTTTCTCCCCTTCAAAGGAGGTTGGCCCTTGAAAAGTATAAGAAGTTAAAGAGGAACTATGAGAGGAAGATGGCAAGGAGGTAGGGGGAGGTGAGGCTTTTAAAGTCTTCTGAGATGAGGGATGTTGACAGGCACGCCATAGAGGTTTTGGGAATACCTGGAGCAGTTTTAATGGAGAACGCCGCCAGGGGCGTTTGCGAGGTTATTTATAGGAAGCTTGAAGGCACTTCCGCTTTAGTTGTATGTGGCAAAGGGAATAACGGAGGGGACGGACTTGCAGTTGCAAGGAACCTTTACAACCTTGGGTACGATGTTGAAGTAGTTTTAACCTCTCCTGTTGAATCCCTTAAAGGGGACGCTAAGTTAAACGCACAGGTTCTCTCTTTACTGCCTATTTCCGTTCACGTTGTAGATAGGGAAGAAAAACTCTTTGAGCTCTTTAACTTGGGAAGAGAGGCTGACTTTATAGTTGACGCCCTCTTTGGAACCGGACTTTCTAAGCCCCTTTCAGGTTTTTACGCTGAGGTTGTTGAGGTTATAAACAGGTTTAATAAACCTGTAGTTTCCGTTGACATACCTTCGGGTTTAAGTTCTGACTCGGGCTCTTTGATAGGTCCCCACGTTAAGGCTGACTATACCGTCACCTTTGCCTATCCAAAAGTGGCCCACTTGTTCCCTCCTGCTTGTTATAGCGTGGGGGAGCTCTTTATTGTTGACATTTCAATTCCTGAAGACGTTGCTAATCTCGTTGCTCCCGATAGGTTTATCTTAACTGCCGATGAGGTCGCTTTTACCTATCCCTTTAGAGAGGTAATGAGCCACAAGTACACTTACGGCCACGTTGCAGTTATAGGGGGTTCTGTAGGGAAAACGGGAGCTCCCGCTATGGCTGCCCAAGGAGCTCTTAAGGCAGGTGCAGGCCTTGTAAGCGTTGTAGTCCCTGAGTCTCTAAATTCTGTTTTTGAAGTTAAGCTTACGGAAGTAATGAGTATTCCGGTTAAGGATAAGGGTAAAGGCTACTTTGGTATAGATTCCCTCCCTCAAGTCCTCTCTGTTATAGAGAGGGGTAAGTTCTCTGCCGTGGTTATAGGTCCCGGAATAGGCAGCCAAGAGGAGAGTTATGAGTTTGTAAGGGAGTTTGTTAAAGAGTGCAACTTGCCTTTGGTGATTGATGCAGACGGGATTAACGCTTTAGCGGCTTCTTTGGAGCTCCTTAAGCTTAAGGAGCAGGAAGTCGTTTTAACTCCCCACATTGGAGAGTTCTCAAGGATTACCTCTATGAGTAAAGAGGAGATACTCTCTACTCTTCCCGATGTTGGCTTAGAATTTGCAAAGAGCTTTAACTGTAATCTGGTCTTAAAAAGTGGGAGAACCGTTATATCAACTCCTAAAGGGAAAACTTACGTAAACGTTATGGGCAATCCGGGAATGGCTACTGCAGGGACCGGTGATGTCTTAGCAGGTATTATAGGAGCTCTCCTTGGAATGGGAATTGATGGGGAAGACGCTTCAAAGCTGGGAGTTTTCCTTCACTCTCTCTCGGGAGACCTTGCAGCAAAAGATTTAACAGAAGAGGGTTTAGTTGCTACAGACCTTATAAACTACCTTCCTAAGGCAATCTCCCGATTAAAAGAGTACGAGAGCTCCTTTAAAAAGCCTCCTTATCCCTTTATAACCTCTCTTAAAGAGCTGGTAGGTGAAGGGTAGAGAGAAATTCTTAGCGGCTTTAGTTGCCTTTCTATTTATAGTCCTTTTAGGCTACTTTGGAGTCTCTTTCCTCTCTTCTCTTGCAGGAGAGTTTTACCTTAACAACCCCCTATTTCACCTTCTCTTTGCACTTTTGTTGATTCTCCTTACCGTAGCTTTTGTTTTCTTTATTAGGAACCTTGCTCTCTTTTTCTTTCCTCACTTTAAGACCAACTTAAAAGTAAAGATATTTACTGCTTTCTTGCTTTTAGTTTTAGGGCCTGCCCTTTTTTCCCTTTTCTTTGCTACGGGCGTTATAAACAAAGGGCTTGATAGACTTTTAAGGATACAGGTAAGCCGCATAGTTGATACCTCTCAAACTACCGTAAACTCCCTTTTAGACTTTATCTCCAAAGATATGGAGAGGAAGCTAGACCAACTTTCTGTCAAGAGACGGGTATATCCCTACACTTTAAAGGTTTACGGTCTTGACGGTTTCTTAGTTAAAGCCGGTAAAAGAGTTTATAAGGTGGGCTCTTTCCCAGAAGGTAAGGTTAAGGAGCTCCTAAAAGTAAAAAAAGATAAAGTTTTCTTTGTTGACTACTCCTCTTCTCAGCTTCTCTTCTGTAAAAAAAGGTTTAAAAGCTTTTACTGTGTTTCAAAGAAACTACCCCAGAGACTGGTGCTTGAACTTAAAAAGCAGTTTCAACTTTACACTAACTATAACTCCCTTGTTGCCTATCAAAAACCTATAAAAGCGGTATATACCATAACCTTTGCCTTTATGGGGGTTGCAGTAGTCTTTGGGGCTCTTTGGTTTGCCCGCTACTTTGAAAGGAGGATATCAATACCCATAGAAGCCTTATACAGGGCTACCAACCGCATTAGTAAAGGAGACTTAAGCGTAAATATACCTGAGGAAGATGCTACCGATGAGCTTAAACACGTTATTCAGGCCTTTAACGGTATGGTCTCTCAGCTTAGAAGCTTAAAGAAAAACCTTGAGGAAAATAGACGCTACCTTCAGGAGGTTTTAGATTCCATATCGCCTGCAATTATTACTTTCAATAGTGAAGGCAGAATAGTTTCCTGTAATAGGAGGGCAAAAGAGCTCTTTTCTTTTAAACCTTCAAACAGGGGAAGCTTTATCTTTGACCTCCTTTCCCTCTATCCCAACCTTCTCTTTTCGGTTAAAGAGCTCTTAGAAAAGGGCAAAAGTAAAACGGAGGTTAGGGAAGAGATTAAGGGAAGGGAGAAGTTTTTCTCCGTTGAACTAATTTCTTCTCCTGAGTTAAGAGATAAAATACTCATAATTGAGGACATTACAGACATAGTTAAAGCGAAAAAGGCCGAAGCTTGGAGAGAGGTTGCAAGGAGGATAGCCCACGAGATAAAAAATCCCCTTACCCCTATCACTTTAAGTGCAGAGAGGATAAGGAGACAGTTTAAAAAGAAGAACCCTAACTTGGGCGAAGTTGTAGAAAAAGCCGTAAATTCTATTTTGGAAGAAGTAGAAGTTATAAAAAGGCTTATAGACGAGTTTAGGAAGTTTTCAAGGCTTCCCCTTCCTGAAAAGAGGCTTACCGATTTAAACTCCTTAATAAAAGACTCCCTTGAACCTTATCTCTCCCGTATTCAAATTTCCTTTGAACTGGAAGAGATTCCTAAAATTCCCCTGGATAGGGTTTTAATTAGAGAAGTTTTAATAAACTTAATTGAAAACAGTATAGAGGCTGGCGCTACGGAAGTTAAGGTTTCAACTACCTACAAAGACAACAGGGTTTTTATAGTCTTTAAAGATAACGGTCCTGGAATTCCTGAAGAGGTAATAGATAAACTCTTTAATCCCTACATTACTACCAAGGAGGAAGGTTGGGGGCTCGGCCTGTCAATAGTTAAGAAAATCGTAGAAGACCACGGCGGGAGAATCTACACCGTGGACAAAAATACCTTCGTAATTGAACTTCCCTTTTAAGCTTACTTAATAAGCTCGCCGATTTTGAATATTGGTAGATATAGGGCGACAATTATGAATCCTATTATTCCTCCAATGAAAACAATCATTAACGGTTCAATCAGCGAGGTTAAGCCTTCAACTGTCCTGTCAACTTCCTCTTCGTAAAAGTCTGCAACCTTACCGAGCATCTCGTCTAAATTACCAGCCTCCTCTCCTATTGCTGCCATGTTTACTACCATAGGGGGAAATATCTTCTGCTTCACCATTGCCGTAGATAAGCTAATTCCCTTTTCTACATCGCTTTTAACTTTCAGTATAGCTTCTTTAATAACCTCATTATTTGCAGTTTCGGCCGATATTTGAAGTGCGGTTAGTATGTTTATCCCGCTTGATACCATAGAAGATAAGGTTCTTGTAAAGTTAGCCATACTTGACTTTAAGATTAGCTCTCCGAAAATTGGAAACTTTAACAGGAGATAGTCAGTTATATATTTAAACTTTTTAAATCTTCTACCCTGAATAAATCCGATTATTAAAAGGACCAAAAAGAGGAAAACCCAGCCTACATAATCTCTTAGTATTTGGCTGGCCTTTATAATTAATTCGGTTAAGAGAGGAAGTTGCCCTCCTAAACTCTGATAAAGTTTTTGAAATGTCGGGATAACGAAGATGAGGATTCCTGCTACTATTAGCGTAGCTATTATCAGCACGAAGACAGGGTAGAACATAGCACTCTTTACTTTTCCTCTTAACTTCTCAATCTTTTCCAGGTAATCTGCAAGCCTCTTTAAGGTTTCCTCTAGCGTTCCGGCTTCTTCTGCTGCTCTAATCATTGAGATGTAGAGCTCCCCAAATATGTCTTTATACTTTGAAAGTGCCGTTGAGAACTTCCCTCCTCCCTCAATGAAAGCTGCTATGTCTTCAACGATTTGTTTTAGAGTTTTATTCTTTACCTGCTCTTTTATTATCCTTAGGGCTTGAACCAGCGGAATTCCGGCGTGGATCATAGCGTAAAGCTGTCTTGTAAAGATTGCTACATCTTTTAAAGAAACCCTTGAAAGGAACGAAAAACTTATCTCCTTACTAAAAAAGGGTTTGTGTTCCTTTAACTTCTCTACAGAAACAATTCCCTTGTTAAAGAGGATTTCTCTTGCAAGCTCTAAACTTTCCGCTTCAACTACTCCGTGCCTTCTACGGTTTAATACATCCCTTCCAACGTACTTGTATATAGCCATTCTACCCCTTAGAGTAAGCTCTTATAAGGGTTTCAAGTTCTTTAATGTCTGGCGATATCTTCTTTGCTTCTTCAATGTCAATTATACCTTGGTAAACAAGTTTAGCAAGGCTTTGGTTCATGGTTATCATACCTGTTGATGCCTGTCCGGTCTGCATTAGTGAGTAGATTTGATGTAGTTTATTTTCCCTTATTAGGTTCCTAATAGCAGGAGTAGGAATGAAAACTTCTGAGGCAACTACCCTTCCTTTCCCGTCCTTTTTTGGAATTAACTTTTGGGCTACTGTTCCTACTAAGACAAAAGAGAGCTGAGTCCTTATCTGAGCTTGTTTCTCTGCAGGGAAAACGTCAACTATACGGTTTATCGTCTCTATAGTTGAGTTTGTGTGCAAGGTGGAGAAGACAAGGTGGCCAGTTTCCGCTGCCGTAAGTGCAGCTTCTATAGTTTCAGGGTCCCTCATCTCACCAACCAAGATAACGTCTGGGTCTTCCCTTAACGCTGCTCTCAGCGCTCTTGCAAAGCTCTTTGTGTCGCTTCCTATTTCCCTTTGTGTAATTAAAGACTTGTTGTGCTCGTAAACAAACTCTATTGGGTCTTCTATGGTTATTATGTGGTAAGGGTAGGTATCGTTAATTATCTTTATTAAAGAGGCAAGTGTGGTTGACTTTCCTGAACCTGTTGGCCCGGTGACTAAGACCAATCCCTTATCTTTGTGAGCAAAGCTCTTTATTACAGAGGGAAGTCCGAGGGTGTCAAAGTCTGGAACGTTAAAGGGTATTAGCCTAAAAGCACCTGCTAAACTTTGTCTTTGGAAGTAAACGTTTCCCCTAAACCTTCCTATGTTCTTTACTTCAAAGGAAAAGTCAACTTCAAGTTCCTCTTCAAGTTTTTTCTTCTGAGCGTCCGTAAGGACGCTGTATATCAGCCTTTTAGTATCATTAGCACTTAAGGTTCCGTACTCGGTTAACGTTTGAAGTTTCCCGTGAACTCTTACCCTTGGAGGGCTACCTGGTGCTATGTGTAGGTCTGAACCTTTCCTTTCAATAACCTCTTTCAGTAAGTCAACCATATTAGGCACTTTTCCCTCCCCTTAGGTAAGCAAGAATAGGAATAGGGTTCCTATTATTATCCTATAAATCCCAAAAGGTATAAATGAGTGGTTTTTTATAAAATTCAGGAGCCACTTAACTGCAATGAGAGCCGATATGAAGGCAACTAAGAAGCCTACACTGAGTACAATTAAGTTTTCCCCTCTCAGTGAGTTAAGGTTCTTTACAGCTTCAAATCCCGTTGCAGCAGTCATTGTTGGTATTGCCAGGAGGAAGGAGAATTCTGTTGCTGCCACTCTCTTCATACCAAGGAGCATTCCTCCTATTATCGTAGCTCCAGAGCGGGAAGTTCCCGGAACCATTGCCAAAGATTGAAAAAGTCCTATTCCTATCGCTTTTGTGTAGCTTATACTTTCGGGGTTTTCTATGTGGTGCTCTTTTTCCCTGTAAAGGAGTTCTACGATTATAAAGACGATGCCTCCTACTATGAGAGAAAGGCTTACGACTTTTGGACTAAAGAGCTTTTCTATGTAGTTGTGAAGTAGAAGTCCTAAAATCCCGGTTGGTATAAAGGCAGCTATGAGCTTTTTCCAGAGCTCTAAGCTGTGGGTAATTCTTTTCCAGTAAAGGACAACAACTGCAAGGATTGCTCCCAGCTGTATAGCTACTTCAAATGTCTTTTCAAAAGCCGTCTGTTTTAATCCCAATAGGTGGCTTGTAAGTATTAAGTGTCCCGTTGAAGAGATAGGCAAGAATTCTGTTATTCCTTCAACTATGCCTAAGATAGTTGCGTCAAAAAGGTTCATTTATTCCTCCTTAAAGTGCTGAAATCCCCTTGGCTTTACCTCTTTTCCGTCAACAAATACCCCTTTCCCCTTTTTTATTTCTCCTATTACTTTAAATCCAAGTTCCTCTATTTTGCCTATTAACTTTTCCGGAAATGTAATTATAAGCTCGTAGTCTTCTCCCCCTGAAAGTCCAAAGTTTAAAGCTTTTTCTTTAAAGACCTCTTTTAGTTCCCTTGAGATGGGAATTTTACTAGAAGAAATTTCTATTTTTACGCCGGAGCTCTCCGCTATCGTTCCAAGGTTAAAAAGGAGCCCGTCGCTTACGTCGGTGCAACACTTTACGCCTAGTTTTAAAACTTCTCTTCCCTCCCTTACTCTAGCCTTTGGGGATAGGAACTTTTCTACCAACTTCCAAGGTTTCCTTTTTCCCTGTAAAAGGAGCTCCAGCCCTCCTCTACTATCTCCTACCTCTCCGCTTACTGCAACTAGCTCTCCCGGCTTTGCCCTTGAACGGAGCATGAAGGATGAGCTCTTGCCAACTAAAAACATGTCAAAGAGGAGGTTTTGAGACTTTGTAATGTTCCCTCCAACTACAGACACTTTAAGCTCTTTTGAGGCTTCGTTTATACCTTCGTAGAACTCAATTGCTTTCTCTTTGCTGAACCTTTCCTTAAGCGCCAAGTTTACGAGTCCAAACTTGGGCTCTCCTCCCATTGACGCTACGTCGCTTGCGTTGATGTTTACTAGTTTCTTTCCCAAGTAGTAGTAGAGCTCCTTAACAACCTCCTTCCAGCTATCTACAAAGTGGCTGCCTTCTGTAAGGCCGTCGCTTGTTAAGAGCTGGTAGCCGTCTTTACACTTTACTACTGCTGCATCGTCGCCAATTCCTACTACCACCTCTTTGTCTTTAAAGACAAGCCTTTTAGAAATCTCTTTTATTAAGGAAAATTCACCTAACCTCATCTTCTTTTAAAACTTCCAAGTAGCAAATTCCTCTTTTCTCCTTAACTAAAGCCTCTAAACTTATTATTTTACCCTTGTCTATAAGGGGGTCTAATCCTGCAAGTCCCTCTGCGTATATGCAACCTGAACTATCCACAAAGCAGGTGTCAGAGCGGGTTATGCCGGGGTTTTTGCAGTTTTGAGGGCACTTCCAGCCCATATACTTGGCAGATAACTTTACTTTCTTTCCTACGAGCTCTTTACACTTTTCGTTAAGCGTTTTTATGCTTAGTTTTTCCGTCTCTTTCCTCTCTACGGAGGCGCAGCTAAAGAGGCTTAAAGTTAGGAAGAGGGCTAATGCAGTGTGTTTTTTCAAGCTACCCTCCGTTTTCTTCCTGAAGGTAGTAATAGTAGTTGAGGAAGTTGTCCCACTCATTTACGGCAAAGGGATTGTAATAGTTTGGGTCGTTGAAACACTCTATTTGGCTGCTCGGTTTTTCTAAGAGGTAGCACGGGAAGGAGGCGTCGCTGTCTTTAGTAGGAGGAAAGTAAATAGCTATTCCCGATAGGTTAAGGTCTTGAGAAATGTACTTGTAAGCTCCGTTAACTATTGACTCTATGTTTTTAGCTTCTTGAAAGGGGAGGCTTTTTGTAAAAGAGAGAAGGTCAACGTGGAAAAGGGAGCCGTCTTGATTGTCGTCAACTACAGTTGCGTTCTCTCTTGCAGCTTCAAACTCTGGAAAGGTGTCTTGGTTTAACTTTTCAGAAAGGGCGTTTATTGCACTTGTAAGGGATGTTATCTCCTTTTGACTTAAAAGGAGCATTGTTTTGTCTGGCTGGCCCTTGTAGGCCTCTTTGTAGGAGTCAACTATCAGCTTCCCAAACTGGTAGGGGGTTATGGAAGGGTTCTGAATTAGCTTTGAAAACAGGGTTTGGTAGTTCCATCCGTCTCCAGGCTCTAAGGCTTCAGAAGCGACAACTGCTTGGGTGTAGTTTCCAACGTCGTAAAATACTTCTGCCGTTGCCATTAGGCACTCGTCAAATCCTATGAGGTCAACTTTGTATCCTTCTTCTTTTAACTTTTTTAAGGCTTCACTTACCTTGTACATGTAGAGCATATCGCTGTTGCTCTGGTCAACTGCGGCGATTTTGTAGCTTCTCCAGCCGTCTCCGTGGTCCCACAGGATTAGGGCTACTTTATCTGCAGGGTACTTGGTTTCGTACTCCTTTATAAAAGAGTAAAGGGTTGACTCTGAGCCCGTGTCTAGCTCTCTCTCTTGCCAGTTTTCAATGACTTTTCCTGTTTCTTGGGAGCTCTCGGCTATCAGAGTTTCGTTGTTTTCAAGGAAGTCTGCCATTACGACGAGTTTTACTTGAGGAGGGAACTTTACTTGTTCAATCTCTTTAAGGTCTTGGTAGGCAAAGTCGTTAAGGTTGTTGTCTGCGGCCATATAAACCAGAACCAGCCACTCTCTTTTGCCGCTTTCTTTAAATGAGGAGCTCTCAGGGCCTCCACCTCCGCCGCAGGAGGTTAAGGTTAAGGTAAGAGCTCCTAAACTTAACCACTTTCTCAATTTAGGTCCTTTTAAGAGCACTTGCAGTTTTCTCCTTTTAGCCCAAACTCTATAACTCCCTCTTTTGAACCGTGGCGAAAGACTGTAATTCCCTTTAGGTTTAGCTTGTGGCCCAAAAGGAAAAGTTCCTTGATTTTCTCCACTTTTTCGTCCCTTTTTAGGTTAACCGTCTTTGAAACGGCGTTGTCTGTGTGTCTCTGGAAGGCTGCCTGAACTTTAAGGTGCCACTTGGGGGATATTTCAAGGGCCGTTTTAAAGAGTTCCTTTATTTCCTTAGGAACTCCCTCTACTTCCTGAAGGCTTCCTTTTTCTAAAGCCCTTTCTATCTCTTCTTTCTTTAAAAGACCTTCGGCATACTTTAAAAAGAGAGGTTCAACGAAGACCTGCCTTTGGCCGTTTAGCACCTTTTTGGTGTAAGCTAGAGCAAATAGGGGCTCTATACTTGGAGTTGTGTTTGCTATTATGCTTATGGTTCCAGTTGGAGCTATGCTGGTTCTCGTTGCGTTTCTTACCTCCTTTCCCCTATAAACGCTCTTTTCAATGTTTGGAAAGCTGCCTTTCTCGTAAGCTAGCTCTACGGATGCCTCAAAGGCTTTTCTGTTTATAAATCCCATGAGCTTTTCTGCAAGCTTTAGGGCCCTTTCCGATTCGTAAGGGATTTTGAGTTTTATTAGGAGCTCTGCCCATCCCATTACTCCAAGTCCTATCTTCCTGTTCCCTTTAGCCATCTTTTCAATTTTCTCGTCTGGATACTTGTTAACGTCAATTACGCAGTCTAAGAACCTAACTCCCACTTTTACCAGCCTTTCAAGCTTTTCCCAGTCAACTTTCCCTTCCTTTACTACTTTGCTAAGGTTTATTGAGCCTAAATTGCACTCCTCGTAAGGAAGTAATGGAACTTCACCGCAAGGGTTTGTTGCCTCTATCTTTCCGAGGGAAGGGGTTGGGTTGTGGCGGTTTATCTCGTCTATGTAGAGAATTCCCGGGTCTCCGCACTCCCACGCAGCTTCTGCCATTAGGTTTAATAGTTCTTCTGCCTTAACCTTTTTCCATACCTTTTTGTCCCTTGGATTTACCAGCTCAATTTCGCCATTACTTTTTACCTTTTCAAAGAACTCATCTGTGCAGGCAACGGAGATGTTAAAGTTCTGGAGGCTTGTCTTGTCTCTCTTTGAGTTGATGAACTCTATAATGTCTGGATGGTGAACCGACAAGACGCCCATGTTTGCCCCTCTCCTCTTTCCTCCCTGTTTAATGACCTCGGTTGCCTCGTTAAAGAGTTTTAAAAAGGAGATGGGGCCAGAGGCTTTACCCATAGTGCTTTTTACTAAGTCTCCTTTAGGCCTTAACCTTGAAAAGGAAAAGCCGGTTCCTCCGCCACTTTTCTGTATCTTTGCCGTTAGCTTTAAGGTGTTAAAAATCCCTTCTATTGAGTCCTCTACGGGGAGGACAAAGCAGGCTGCGAGCTGTCCTAGAGTAGTCCCTGCGTTCATCAGTGTAGGGGAATTTGGCAGGAACTCTAAGTTTTCCATTACTTTTAGGAATTCCTCTTCCCACCTTCTTGCCTTGCCGGCACTTTTATAAAGGAGCTCCCCCTCTGAAACTGCCCTTGCTACCCTTTCAAAGAGCTCTTGAGGAGTCTCTTCGGGCCTTAAGTACCTTGCTTTTAAGACTTTTAAGGCGGTTTCGCTTAACTTAACCATTTAAGACCTTTTCTATGTCTTGGGGTTTCTCAATTGAGATTACCTTTAGGCTTTTGTCTATCTGCCTTACTAATCCCCTTAGAACCGTTTTTGGTCCAATCTCGTACAGTTTGTCTGCTCCGAGCTCTTTTAGTTTTAAAACGTCGTCAACCCACCTTACGGAGGAGAAAACTTGTCTGTAGAAAGAGTCTTTAACCTCTTTAGGTTCCCTTATTACTTTTGCGTCAGCGTTGTTGATTATGGGGTATCTTGAAGGTTTAAACTCAATGTCTTCCATTACCTCTTTAAGCTTTTCTGCTGCAGGTTTCATAAGTGTTGAGTGAAACGGTGCAGATACTTTAAGCCTTACTATCTTCTTTGCTCCCTTTTTCCTTAGTTCCTCCTCTGCCCTTTCAAGTGCCCTTATCTCTCCTGAGATAACAGTTTGGGTGGGGGAGTTGTAGTTTGCAACTTGGACGAAGCCCTCTTTTATTCCCTTTAAAACTTCCTCTATTTCCTCAGGACTAAGACCTATAACTGCCGTCATCCCTCCTATTCCTTCCGGCACTGCTTCCTGCATAAACTCTCCCCTCTTCCTTACCAAAAAAGCTCCCTCGCGAACAGAGAACACTTCTCCTGCTCCCGCTGCTGAGAATTCCCCTAAAGAGTGGCCGGCAACGGCAATGGGTTCTTCTTTAAATCCGTTCTCCCTTAAAACTCTCAAAATTGCCATGCTCAAGGTAAATATGGCAGGCTGAGCGTTTTCAGTTAGGGTAAGCTCGCTTTCAGAGCTCTCAAAGGAGAGCTTTGCAATGTCAACTTTGGCTCCCTCTGAAGCCTCTTCGTAAACTTCCCTTGCCTCTTTAAATGACTCGTAAATTTCCTTTCCCATTCCCAAGTATTGGGAGCCTTGACCGGGAAATATAAAAGCTACTGCCATAGCCTTCTCCTTTTCCTGTTTGGTGTTTTTATTTTACCTTTTCAGTAAGGAGGTAGGCTCCGATGGCTCCGCTAAACTCTTCAAGTTCTCCTCTTTTCACCTTTACGCAACTTCCGGGAAGTTTTAAGGCCTTTTCCTTTACCTCTTTTTCTACGAGTCTGCTTATTTCGGGAATTTCCTTTACTATTCCCCCGCAGAGGACTACAGTGTCTGGGTTGAAGATGTGGACCAGGTTAATAACTCCTAAAGCTAGGTATTCTGTAAACTTTTTAAAAACAATTAGTGCTTTTTCTTCTCTTTTCTTTATTAGTTCTATTACTTTGTATGAGGGAAGGCACTTGTCTCCTTCAATGAGGTAGAGTCTTTCTAGTCCGTATGAAGAGACATAGCTTTCTAAACACCCTTCCCTGCCACAGTGGCACCTCCACCCCCTTGGCTCTACTGTTATGTGGCCAACTTCCATACTACAGCCTGTAGCTCCCATTAAAGGAGCTCCCCCTATTACTGCGCCTCCCCCAAGTCCCGTTCCCAAGGTTAAGCAGACGCAGGTGGAGCTCCCCCTTGCTGCTCCGAGCCTATACTCTCCGTAGCAGGCGGCAGTAGCGTCGTTTACTATTACTATCTCTCTTCCTATAAGTTCTTCTAACCTTGCTCCCTCTATAAAAGGCAAGTTGGGAGACTGTTTTACCGTCTTTTCCCTTTGGTCTATTAAGCCTGCAACCGCCAAAGATATCCTTTTACCTTTACCTTCCCTCTTTATAAGCTCTATGAGCTCTTTAAGGGAGCGGGGAGTTTTCACTTTCCACTTCTTCTTTCCGTCGTAAAACTTAGTAAATGTTCCTCCTATATCTATCCCCAGTCTTTCCAAAAGTCTATCTCCTGAAAGATAGAGTTTTTCCTTTCAAGTTTCCCTAAAAACTCCTCGTTTACTTTCCCTTCAAGCATCTCTTTAAGCTTGTAGAAGTTGCTTATGTGCTCCTTTAGCCTCCTTACGGGGTAGTTGCCGGCAGTTCCGGTCGTAATTAGGAAGCTCCAGTCGGAGCTCTGAGCAAGGAGGAGCTCCCTAAGCATCTGGTTTAAAATCCTCTCCTTACCTTTAAACTGTTTCCCTCTCTTTATCCCGTTGAGTATTAGTGCCATGTCGTGGAGGTACGGATAAATCCAGTCGTTTTTAGCGTTTACCCAGACGTCAAAGTAGCCTTTGTCTCCCCAGGAAGAGACTGCAGGTTGAGACTTTGGAAAGTCCTTCTCTCTTTCTAGGTATTCTGAAGGAGTTGTGGCTTCTATGACTTTGTACTTATTAAAGTTCCTCATAAGGTAGTAGATAAAATCGTTTCCTTCAAACCACCAGTGTCCAAAGAGCTCTGCGTCAAAAGGTGCAACTATTAAAGGTTTCCTGTTTATTATTCCTTTCACGTAGTCTATCCTCTTATCAAGGCAAAAGTGGTAGTGGTCTGCGTGTTCCCTTGCCCTTTCCAATGCCTTTGAGGGCTCGTAGGGCTCTTTCTCTCCAAGTGAAACGTTTCCCGTAATCCTGTAGTACTTTATCCCCGTGTAAGTTCTGGTTCCGTCTGGGTTTATAAAGTCTTTTACCTCTTCAAGGGGTAGGTCAAAACCAATGTCCCTATAAAACTCTCTGTACCAAGGGTCTCCCGGATAGCCTTCTTTTGCACTCCACACCTGTTTTGAGCTTTCAGGCTCCCTTGCAAATGCAAAGAGCCCTTCCTGTGTCTCAACTGGAGCGTAAACTCCGTACTTTGGAAACGGTTTCCCGTAGAGAAGCCCGTGGGAGTCTAAGAAGAAGAACTTAATTCCGAATTCTCTAAGTATCTTCTCTACTTCCGGGTAGTATCCGCACTCTGGAAGCCACATCCCCTTTGGTTCAAATCCAAAGTGTTTTTTAAAGTTTTTAACTGCAACTCTTACTTGAGTTATAACCGCTTCAGGGACAGTTCTTAGTGCAGGTAGTAGCCCGTGAGTAGCTCCGCAGGTTGTTATTTCAATTGCTCCTTTTTCTTTTAACCTTCTGTAGCCTTCTAAAATGTCCCAGTTGAGCTCTTTTTCTATAAAGTCCTTTATTCCCTTAAACCTGTCGCCGTAGAACTGAGCCAGTTTTAAAAACTTAGGGTTATTTTTAAGCCTGCTCTCTTCTTTTCTGGCAAGCGTAATTAACCTTTCTACGTAGTTTTTTAGTTTTTCTTTTAGCTCCGTGTCCCTTAACATCTCACACAGGGGAGGTGAGAGGGAGCAGGTTAGCTTAAACTTTACCCCTTCCTTTTCTAGGGCGTACAGTTTCATTAACAGGGGAACATAGCTTTCAACTACGGCTTCAAAGAGCCAGTTTTCTTCGTAAAAGTAGTCGTATTCGGGGTGTTTTATAAAGGGGAGGTGGTGGTGGAGTACTAAAGAGAAGAAACCTTTCATGTTATCTCCTGTACTTGATTTCTTTTTCTCTAATCTTAAATAGCTCTTTTACCTTTCCTTGTAGGAAGGAGCTCCCCTCTTCTAAGTGTATTTTCTGCGTAGGTGCGGAAAGTTCTAAGCTCTCAAGAACTTTGTTTTTTGTTCTCAAGCGAGCTTTTACCCTCTCTGTCTCCTCTTTTAGGTTAAAGTAGTACTTTTTCCAGTTAAGGTTTACTTCTGCTTCTCCTATTTTCCCCTTTTCTCCTATTAGTTCAAGTTTGGCCTTTTCTTCAGCGTTTTCTACGTTCCAGTAGGTATATACCAGCTTGGGGTTTACGGGAATTGCTCCTAGAAATTCGTTTTCTATTTTGGGGAGCTCCCCTTCTTCTTTTTCTTGAGGCAGGGCTTCTTCTCTCCTTAACTGGCTCGTTATTGGCTCTTCCTCTGAAGAGAGTTCTATTAACTTTAGTTCCCTTTCTATGGCTTTAAGGAGCTCCCCCTTCCTCATTCTCCCCCTTCCTTTTATCTTTAACTTCTTTGCTATTTCGTAAAGCTCCTTTTTGGTAAGAGAGACCAGCTCTTCCCTTTTCATATTACCCCCTCTAAAAGGTTCTCGTAAAGCCTTAAGTATTGAGTTGCAGACCTGCTCCAAGAAAAGTCAAGGTTCATTACAAATTTCTGAAGGTTTTTAAACTTCCCTAAATTGCCGTATAGCTCTAGAGCCCTCCTTACGGCGTAAATGAGGGCTGAAGGCGAAGGCTCCTCAAAGAGAATTCCGTATCCTCCCTCTTCTTTTACGTCCTTTACTGTATCTGCAATACCTCCGGTTTTCCTTCCAACTACCAGCGTTCCGTACCTCATAGCTATCATCTGGTTAAGCCCGCAGGGTTCAAAGAGAGAGGGCATAAGTAAAAAGTCTCCAGCAGCGTACATCCTGTGGCTCAGCTTTTCGTTAAATTCCACTCTTGCCCGTATGTTTGAAGCTTGATTGTTAACGGCCTTGAAGAAATTGTTGTATTTCTCGTCTCCAAAGCCTAAAATTAAAAAGTTAGCGTGCATCTTTTTAAATTCTCCGATGGCACTTTCTATTAAGTCTATTCCCTTCTGTTTTGCAAACCTTCCTATAAATATAAAGAGGGGTTTGTCTTTCTCTAAACCTACCTCTCTTAAAAGTTTTTCCTTGTTAATCTCCTTCCTCTCTATGTTGGTGTCAGAATAGTTAGCGTATATGAAGGGGTCTGTTTCCGGGTTCCAGACGTCGTAGTCTATACCGTTAAGAATTCCAAAAAGCTTATAACTGTACTTTTTTAAAACTCCGTTAAGTCCAAAACCGAACTCTGAAGTCATTATCTCCTTTGCGTAGGTAGGGCTTACAGTATTAACTGCATCGCTAAATACTATCCCTCCTTTAAGGAAGTTAACCTTCCCCCAGAACTCAAGGGCTTCCATGTGAAAAAGTTCCCACCCTAAGTTAAGCCTTTCAATTGTTTCCTTTGGAAATATCCCTTGGTAAGCCAAGTTGTGGATTGTCTGGATAGTTTTTGTGCTTAAAGACAGCTTTTCCTTGAGGATTACCGGAATTAAGGCCGTTTGCCAATCGTTTGTGTGAACTATGTCTGGCTTAAAAAATCCCTCTTCAATTAGTTTTGCTACTGCCCAGCAAAAGCCTCCAAACCTTAAGTCGTTATCGGGGTAGTCTCCTTTGGGAGTTCCGTAAAGGTATTCCCTGTTGTAAAAGTTGTCGTTTTCCAAGAAGTAGTAGTGGACAGAATCTTTCAGCTCCCAAACTTTAAACTCGTAATATTCTCCTCCCAATAAAACCCTTATACTTTTCCCGGTAAACTTGAGTTTAAACTTTTTCCTGTCTATGCATTTATAAAGGGGCATCACTTCTTGAACTTTTACGCCTAACTGTGAAAGTGCTTTTGGAAGGGAGTAAGAGACGTCTGCAAGACCTCCCGTTTTTGCAAAAGGATAGACTTCACTGGAACAGAAAAGAACTCTCATAGCACAACCTCTCTTAAGAATTTGGCTGCCGTTTCGGGAGAAGTAGGGTTTATGTAGTAGCCTGAGCCAAACTCAAAGCCTGCCGGTATTGATATGCGCGGGATTATTTCAATGTACCAGTGGAAAAAGCTCTCCATTCCTTTAAAGTAGTTAGGGCGGTCGGCCCTTTCCCTTTCGGGGGGTTTGGTGTGTATAAAGAAGTTATAGGGAGGGTTAACTAAGGCTTTGTAAAGCCGTTTTAAGGCCTGCCTTAGGGCGTCGGCAATCAGCTTAATTTCTTCGTCTGTTGACTCTTGGAATGAGGCTCTGTGTCTTTTTGGGGTTATTCTCATCTGAAAGGGAAATAGGGAAGCAAAGGGACAGTAAACTACTATTTCTTCGTTTTCGTAAACTATCCTGTCCATTAGGTTTAGCTCAAGGTTTATTTCGTCGCAAAGGTAGCACCTTCTTTTTGTGGCGTAGTATCTCCTGCTCTGTTCAATTACCCTTTCAACTTTTTCCGGTATTTGAGGGGTTGCTATTATTTGTGAGTGGGAGTGGGAAATTGACGCTCCTGCGTCCCTTCCGTAGTTTTTAAAAACCAATATGTAAGATATCCTTTTGTCTCCGCTTAGGCTCTTTATCCTTTCCCTGTATGTGGTAAGTACAAGCTCTACTTCCTTTTGTGAGAAGTTGTAGAAGGTTTTGTAGTGGTCTGGGGTTTCAATAACTATTTCGTGGGCTCCAAAACCTCCCACCCTATCGTATATACAGGTCCCCTTCCTTTCAGGTGGGGCTTCTATTCTCAGAGCCGGGTACTTGTTGGGAATTACCCTTACTTTCCACCCTGGTGAGTCTGGCTCCGTTCCAGGCTCCCTTATCGCAAATATCTCGTGGGGAGTTATCCTCTCTTTTCCAGGTTCAAAGGGGCACTTTTCAGGTGGAACCGTGCTCATGTAGGCGTGAACCGGGTAGTCGTGAGGTCTCCTTTCCCTTTCAGGAGCTATCACTGACCACGTGTCCCAAAGGTAGTTATATCTAAGCTCAGACATTTTTTACCTCTAAAGTGATTTCTGTTTTTAGTTTTCCGGCCTTTACTTTTTGGAGAATTAGGAAAGAAGTTCCTTGAATCGTTGATTCAGCTCCTTTTTCAACCTGATGAACCGTTTCTATGGGATAGTAAATTACTCTTTCACCTTCGTGGAAAATAGAGACTTCTAGCGGTTCGTCTTTTACTTTTATTCCTCTATTAAGTTCAACTATTGTTGGCTTTGGGTTTTGGAAGTGAAGGTTTATCTCGGTGCCGAAGGTAAGTTGGTTTAAGTATTCGGTTTTAAGTTCAATTACCGCTTTTAGCCTTGAGGCTTCAAGTGTAAAGGTCTTTTTTAAAGTCGCAGGGTATTTTGTGTCGTTTATGTAAATTCCTCCCTTCCTTTCAATTATTAGAGTGTTTTCACTTATACTTATTAACTGGTAAGGTTGGTTTGCAAAGTCTCCAACTTCTTCCATTTCTTCTTTAAAGGCTTCTTTTAAAGAGGGTTCTCTTTTTAAGATGTGGCAGATGAAGGAGCTCTTCCTGTGCCAGTCAAAGGCGAGTTTATCTTTTAGTTCTCCCTCTATTTTGGGAGTTATCTCGTGAATTGTTGCGATTCCGTTTTCGCTTTCTTTACCCCTTTCTTCCTTTAAGGAGTGGTACCACTCTCTTCTTCTGGTTAAGGTATTTTGTAGGTTTACTTCAAAGTCTTTGAGGGAGAGCTCTAAGAGGCTACCGTCCTTTAAAGATATTACTCCTATTGTTTCCTTTGTGTGGAGAATGATTTCGGGGAAACCGTCAAAGTCTATGTCTTTAACTTGGGCACTTTTTTTGTTTAGCGCTTTTTCTGCTCTTATTAGGTACTTCCAGAAGTTGTCCCTGAGGTTTGGAAGGTATAATCCTCCAAAGATTCCGTGCCAGAACACGTCGTTGCACTGGGATTTCATAACCTCTTCTTCTATCTCCTTCTTCCCTGAGGCTTCCTTGGCTACCTGAATCATTCTCTTGTGCATGTAGTTGCTTTCAGAGTACTTGACGAAGAAATTTTTCCAGATGGAACCCCTTATAAATTCTTCCTCTTCAACTCCCAGTTTCCTTAATGTTTCCTTTAACTTTGTTATTTCTATGTACCTGTCTGTAGGAAGGCTCCACATCCCCATTTCGTAGTAGGAGCAGGTGGGCAGGTAGGCTACTCCCAACGGCTTTTCTTTCGTTGAGTTTTCTGAAAAGAGCTCCCCTTCCAAAACTCCCTCTTCAAAAGCTTTAAAAAATTCCTTCAGCCACCCTTCTTCGTAAACCCATCTGTAAGTGCCAGGCCAGAGGCCAAACTTCTCTCCGTCGTCAAAGAGGACCTTGGTTCCCCAAGTCCCTTTTAGGTACTTTTCAATTTCTCCGAGGTTTTTAAAGGGAATTAAGTATCTGAGTTTTTTGTCTATTGGGTAAACCTTTAAGGCGTAGCCTTGATTTTCGGTTAGGAAGTAGCCGTTTAGTTCCTCCCTTTTAAACCCTGCACAAATAAAGTGGTAGTCGTCAACTACCACGTACTCTATTCCACATTCAACGAGGTCTTTTATTATCTCTTCGTCCCATACCCTTTCTGCCAGCCAAAGTCCTTTTGGAGTTATTCCAAAGTTCTCTTTTATGAAGGAGTTAAGCTTTTCAATTTGAGCTCTTCTATAGCTACTTGGTATTGAAGGAAGTATCGGCTCGTAATACCCTCCTGTAAAGAGCTCTACCTGTCCCCTTTCAACCATCTTTTTAATTAACTTAAAGAGCTCTTCCCTTTTTTCCTTAATGTAGTTAAAGAGCCACCCGCTAAAGTGGAGGGAGAACTTAAATTTGGGGTGTTTTTCTGCTTCCTTTATGAAAGGGAAGTACGACCTGTCTATTGCTCTCTCTACGATTTCGTGGAAGTTATCAACAGGTTGGTGGTTGTGAACTCCAAAAAGTATTTTCCCCATTATACTATCCACTCCTCTAGAAAGTTCCTGTCAAGCTCTAAAACGGCAAAGCTCATTAAAGGAGCCTCTTCAAGTAGTTTGCCGTTTACGAAGAGTTTTATTAAGAGTTTTGCTTTTTTCCCGAAAAACTCCTTAACTTCTTCAGCAGGGACTTTAATCTCCGCCACTTTTTTAACCTTAAACTCTTTCGGCTCTACCTCCTTTTGAACTGAGTTTAGGAAGACCAGTTTAAAGGAAATTTCCTTTCCTCTAAGTTTCTCAAAGTCTCCTCTTATTAAGAGGTAGAGGTTTCCCGTCTCGTCGTAGCCGTAAAGGAGCTCTTTTATTACCCTTTTGCTCCTTTCCATAGTTGATATGCCGCTAAGTCTTACTCTTCCGGCGTTTAACCACTCGTAGTAATTGGTTATTTCCCCGTCTATTTTTGGTTTTATGTAGTTGTTAGGTGGAAAGTCTTTCCTCTCAACCTTTATCAGGGGAGTTAGAAGCTCGTAATCTGGCTCTTCTTCTACTTCTTTGAGAGCTCCTATTAAGAAGCTCCTAAATAGGGATTCAAATAGTTGGCTCTCTTCGCTTTGACGGTATTCGTCAAGCCACCAAAACCAATCGCTACCCTCTGCTGTTAATATCTTCTCTTTTGCTCTTTCATATCCTTCTTTCTCTTTTTTCTCCTCTACTTTAGATTTTGCCCTTCCAAGGAGCTCCCAAGCCCTGTTTTTCTCCTTACTCCCTATCCATACCAAAAAGTTCCCGTTTATCCAACTTCCGGCCTTTATCCTACTTAACTTCTCTTCTGCTTCTAGTTCACTTGGAAGCACAGTTTCTATCCACTCCTCTTCTTCTAAACGCTTGTATAACAGTTCTCTAAAAGGCCAGCCGTTTTTGTTGTAAAACTCCCAGCAGTTCTCACCGTCAAGTATAACCGCTACTACCTTGCCTTTTTTGTTTTTTAACCTGTCTATAAAGTCGTTAACTGCCTCTTCCTCTTTTAAGTCGTGGTACGTAAAGCCGATTAAGTCGCTTAACTCCCTATCCCTAAAAAATAGTTTAACTCCCTTAAACTCATAGCTTTTGTATATGGCTTCTCTTCCCTTAGATTCTAGTGAGTTTAAGAGAACTTCTTCATCTGAAGCACTCCACTTTACTCCTGAGCTTCCAAAGAGCTCAATACACTCTTCGCTTATCCCACCTTCAGCTGGCCAGATTCCTAAACACTCTCTTCCAAATTCCTCTCTGTAAAGTGCTAAAGCTTTTCTTAGTTGTTCTTCTGCGTCCTCTTTGAAAGAGACGTGGAGCCCCGGAAGCTTTATCCAAGGAGTCGTTTCCTTCGCACTTTCAACATTTAGAAGCAGTGGCAAAATCGGGTGGTAAAACGGAGTTGTTGATATTTCTATTTTCCCCTCTTCCTGCATCTCTTTATAAAGGGGAAGGATTTTACCTATAAACTCAGTTAGCTCTTTTATAAGCTTTAGCTTCTCCTCTTCTGAAAAGCCGTTGCCTTTTTCAATGAGCCCTTTTACCAGTTTAGAGTTTTCCCTTAAGTAGTTTCCGCACCAAGAAAGGAGAAAGAGAACCTCAAGGTTTAGGAAGTCTTGATTTGTTGTCCTGTCTATAAACTCTTCCTCAGAAAGCCTTTCTTTTTGAAGGTAGAGTTTAAAGTAATCCTTTAAAGGGGAAATCATAGTCTTTACCGGGCTTTTAAAGAAAAACTTTAATAGGAATAGCTTCTCTTTCCTCGTTAGGCTTTTAACCTCTTTCCTTAAGGTCTTTAAGAAAAGGCACTTACTTCCTCCCTCGGCGTACTCTTTGAGCTGAACTATTAAAGAGGGAGTTAAGTTAAAGACGGCTTTTAGTTTCTTAAACTTTGATAAGTGGTAAGGCATGTCGTAGTAATCCTTTATTCCGTGAAGGAAGGTCCAAGGAGCTTTGTACTCCTCGTCTATTCCGTCCTTGTAGATTGGCTGGTGCATGTGCCACAGGAAAATTAGGCTGACTTTTCCTCTATCCAACTTTCCACCTTTTCTAAGTAGGTTTTAAGGAGCTCTTCTCCCCTCTCTTTACTCTTTGACTGAACGAAGACCTTTATCTCTTCCTTGTGTTTGTCTGGGACTAAGAGAACCCAATCTCCGTTGAAGAATATCTTTATCCCGTCTATGAACGATGCCTCTTTCTCCATAGCCTCTTCCGATAGGAGCCTCATTACTTTTGCCTTCTTACTTGAAGGACAGCTTAAGCTTTTAAAGTTGAAGTAGAAGTCTGGAATTTCCTCTATAACCTTTGAGATACTCTTACCTGTTAGACTTAGAAGTTCAAGGAGCTTTATACTTGAGAAAACGGCGTCTGGAGATATTGAAAAGTCTGTAAAAACGAAGTTCCCTTCTATGTCGCCTATAAAGTAGTACTGTTTTAAAAGCTGTCCTTTCTGTCCGTTAAACTTACCTCTCTCTATTATGACCTTCTTTAGTTTCTTGTCTAAAACTGAAGGACAACTTACCGGTACTAACACTTTTAATGGTTTAAGTGCCGTTTCGTCAATTAGTTTTATAAGTGCAAGTAGTAGCTTGTAGCCTTCTACCTCTTCTCCTTTGTCTGAGATTACTTTTAAGCTCTCTCCGTGGGGAAAGATGATGAAGCCCATATCTGAGGAGGTAGCTTTTACTATATCTGAGACGGTTTTTACAGATTTCTTTTTAAGGTTTAAGAATTGGGTAAGTTTTGTCTCTGATGGATATGAGTTAAGGACTATGCTGTCAATGTGAAAGAAGGCAAGGAGCTCTGGATAAAGGTCAGAATATACGCCGTTCATAAGGTCAACTACTACTCTAAAGGAAGGCTGTTTTATCTTATGGTCTATTAGCTCTTTTATTCTCTTTTCGTAAAGCTCGTAAGAGAGGTTGGTCTCTTTTATCTTCCCAATTTCGCTGGCGCTTACTCTCCTAAATTTTTCCCTAAAGAAAATTCTTTCTATGTTTTTCTCGGTACCGGTTGTTATCTGGGTTCCATCTCCTGCGAAAAAGAGTATATCTGTATGGCCGGGGCTTTCTGTTGAGGCTTTAAAGTGGATTCCGGCGGCTTTATCCGATTTCTGGAGGAAAAACCTCATTGCGGGGAGTGAAAGTTCTTTAAGGTCGTAAACGTTAACTCCTGTTGATAAAACTCCTGATATAAAAGCTCTTTTTAACATTCTTGATGTTTTGTGGTAATCTCTGCTTACAAATACTGACTCTCCCTCTTTTAATGTGCTCCCAAAGGCTGCCCCCAGCTTTGCTGCAAGCTCAGGTGAAAGTTCTACGTTTATCCTCCCCGAAATCTTTCCTCCTTCAAATAGAGAACGCCTCCACTTTTCGCCCCACACTAAGTTTGCACTGACTATAGCCCCGGCCTCTATGAACTTTTCTGGCCATATAACCACGTCTTTTGTAATCTGGACGTCATCTTCTATTTTTACCTTCTGAGATATAACGGCTCCTTTTTGAGCCTTTACCCTGTTCCCTATTTCCGTATAACTACATATTACACAGTCTTTAAGTTTAGCGTCGTCTCCTACTTTTACGCTTTCCCAAATTACTGAGTTCTCAATTCGGCTTCTCTTTCCTATGTACGTGTTCTTTCCTATCACTGAGTTTGAGATTAAGGTTCCTTCCCCTATTTCAACTCCCTCACCTAAAACTACCGTTCCTTTAACCTTTAAACTTTTTGGAAGTTCTACTTTTCCCTGAACTATTAAAGTTCCCTCAGGAAATTCCTTTACTTCTCCAGGTATGGTTATCCTCACTTTTCCAGTTAGTATGTCTTTGTGAACCTCCCTGTAAGCGTCAGGGTTTCCTACGTCTTTCCAGTATCCCTTTAGTTTAAACCCGAAAAGTTCTATTCCCTTTTCCATTAGGAGGGGAAATAGGTCTTTGCTGAAGTCAAAGGGTATGTTGGGAGGTATAAAGTCAAGGATTTCCGGCTCTATAACGTAAATGCCGGTATTTATGGTGTCGCTAAAGACTTCTCCCCATCCCGGTTTTTCTAAGAACTTCTGTATTTTTCCGCTTTTGTCTGTTATCACTATTCCAAATTGAAGAGGGTTGGGGACGGAGGTTAAGCCTAAAGTAAGTTTTGACTTTTTAAACTCGTGGAACCCTACGAGCTCTTTAAGGTCAAAGTCGGTTATAACGTCTCCGCTTACAACTATGAAAGGTTCATTTAGGAAACTTTCGGCTTTTTTTACTGCCCCTGCCGTTCCGAAGTCTGCTTCCGGTAGAACGTAGTTTATCTTAACTCCCCACTTTGAGCCGTCTTTAAAGTAGTTTTTTATAACTTCCGGCTTATAGTAAAGGAGGATTACAAACTCTTCTATTCCCATTGATATAAGGTTTTGGAATATGTGTTCCATCATGGGGATGTTTACTACCGGAAGCATAGGTTTTGGTATTGAGGTAGTTAAAGGTTGAATTCTCGTTCCAAATCCCCCTGCCATTATTACGGCTTTCACTTACTCCTCCTCCTTGTACATGTATTCCCTTGTTAAAGGCATTCCGCTTTCCCCTTCTTTTCCGGTTTTTAGTAGTAAGGACTGGTAAACTCCTATCCTGTTTGTTAGGAACTGGTATGCACTTGAGGCCATGTAAAGACGCCAAATCCTGAACTTCTCTTCTCCTACTAACTCTCTTGCCTTTTCGTAGTTCCTCTCAAGGTTTTTTACCCAGTGCATTAGGGTTAATGTGTAGTGTTCCCTTAAGGCTTCTACGTCCCTTACTTCAAAGCCTTCTCTTTCGGCAAAGTTAAGGGTTGTTGATATGGGAAGGAGCTCCCCGTCGGGGAATACGTACTTCCTGATAAACTGGGAGGGAGGGGTTCCGTATTCTCTGTAGTTGACTGTTATTGCGTGGTTTAGGAAGAGTCCCTTTTCTTTAAGGAGTTTGTAAGCTTGGCTAAAGTAGGTGGGAGCCCTCTTTTTCCCAACGTGTTCAAACATCCCTACGCTTACTATCTTGTCGTACTCTCCCCACTGGTCAAGCTCCCTGTAATCGGCAAGTAAGACTGTGCACCTGTCTTCAAGTCCCTCTTCTTTTATCCTCTCTTTTGCGTATTCGTACTGATTTTGGCTTAATGTTATCCCTACAGCTTTTACCCCGTATTTCTTTGCGGCGTGGATAATGAGAGCTCCCCACCCACAACCTATGTCAAGTAGTTTCTCTCCCTCTTTAAGGTTTAGTTTCCTGCATATGTGTTCTATTTTCTGTATTTGGGCTTTGTCAAGGGAGTCTTTAGGGTCTTTAAAGTAGGCACAGGAATAGACCAAGTTCTTGTCAAGGAAGAGCTTGTAAAAGTCGTTTGACACGTCGTAGTGGTACTGGACTGCTTGTTTGTCCCTTTCTATGCTGTGGAGCTCTCCGTTTACTTCGGCCCAGCACTTTTTAAAACTTCTTCCAGAAGGTATTTTCCTTAACTTCCTCCATATCTTAATTTTCTCTTTAAAGGGAAGTTCCCTCTGAGTCAGCCAGTCTGCTATTGGGAAGACAAGGTAAATGTCCCCTATTAGGTCAACTAAACCGTATATGTAGCTTTCTGCCAGTGAAAGGTCTGAGTTTTCCTTTAAGGCCTCTTTTAAAGACCAAGGATAGTTAAGTTTTATTCTTAACTTATCTCCTTCTCCCCAAACCTTCTCTCCGTTCCAGAGTTCAACGGACACTCCTTTTTGGGGAGCTCCCTTTAAAATGCTCCTTATTACCTCTTTATTTATCCGTAAAAGTTCCTCCTCGTTGCAAATCTTCTCCATCTCTCCCTCCTTTTAAGACCTCTTTGGTAATCCTCTTTCCAAGTTCAACTGCCTCTTGCCCGTAAGGGTTTACTCCCATGAGTTTCCCCATGGCTATTGTTGCTATCATGTAGCTCATAAGGAGCTCTCCCATTTCCTCCTCTTTGAGCTCTTCAAGCTCTATCACTACTACGGGCTTACCTTTCTTTGCCAGAGCTCTAAAGGTCCCTTCAAACTCAGCGTTAAACACTTGGCTTATTTTCTTTCCTTTAAGGTAGCTTAATACCAAACCTTCCTTAACTGTTTCGTCTTTCCTAAACCTTTTTACCCTTACAAGTTGATAGAGTTTGTCTTCGGGGCCGTCAAGGAAGAGCTGAAGTAAGGAGTGCTGACTTGAAGTGCCCACCGCTCCTAAAGGAGTTTGACCTTTACCCTCTTTCCCTAAAGACTCGCTCCAGAGTTGTTCGTACCACCTGATAAACCCTGAAAGGTAGCTTGAGTAGGGCATCATTACGGCTATTTTCTTCCCCTCTCTGTAAGAGAGGTACTTAAAAGCTGCCAGTAAAAGTGCCCCTTCTGGGGAATTTACGGCTCTTCTTGCTCCTTCTAAAAGGCTCTCTAGGTCGTATCCGGCAAAGGCTCCCGGAAGGAGGCTTACGGCGGTAAAAACGGAAAACCTCCCTCCTACCTCTTTGGGTATAGGTAAAAAGGGAGCTCCAGTTTCCTTTGCAACCTCTTCAAAAGGATTTCCCCTGTCTCCTATAAATAGGCACTTTTTATGAATAGGAGTGTTATGTTCTCTGAGTTTTTGAAATACGAGGTTCATAACGCTTACTGTTTCTAAAGTCCTGCCTGACTTGCTTATAAAGGCAAAAGAAGCGTTTTTACTTTCCTGTAAAACGTTTTCTACAAGTTCAGGGTCTATGTTGTCTATAAAGAGGAGCTCTCTGCTGTTCCACCTTAAAGCTTTATGGAGGGCTATTGTTCCGTTAATTGAGCCTCCCATTCCCACTACTACGAGCTTTTCGCTTTCTTCCCTTAAAAGCTTTGCCGCTTCCTCTATTTTTCTTAGCTCGTTAGGTTTGGGGAGCTCTATAAAAGGCATTTCCTCCTTTTTAACGAGCTCCTTTGCCCCTATTTTCTCTGTTTCCTTTAAAAGTTGATTTTCAGAAAAACCACTCTCTGAGAAGTTAAACTTCATTGCTTTCTCCCTATACTACCGGATATTTACATCTTCCCTCTTTCTTAAACCTCTTTATGTTTTCAACAGTTTTAATGACTATCCTCATGACGGCTTCTTCTGTATTGTAAGCGTTGTGGGGAGTCAAAATCACGTTTTCATACCTTGTAAGGGAGAAAGTCTCTATAGCTTTCCTTAAAACTTCCGGTGAAACGTCCTTTTTCATCTCTCCCTCCTCTTATTTACCTAATGAAGCCCCAGTTTCTCCTCAATTTCGTAAACGGCTCTTATAACTTCTAAGAGGGAGTCTGGGTTTATTGATATGGTGTCAATTCCCTTTTCAACTATAAATTGAGCGAAGTCTGGATGGTCTGAAGGAGCTTGTCCGCATATTCCTACTTTCCTTCCTGTCTCTTTCCCTTTCTCAATGGCCCTTGCAACCATCCACTTGACGGCCTCGTTCCTCTCGTCGTAAATGTGGGAAACCAGAGAAGAGTCCCTGTCAACTCCCAAAGTTAACTGGGTAAGGTCGTTTGAACCAATTGAAAAACCGTCAAATAGTTTCGCAAACTCCTCAAATAGGATGACGTTTGAGGGTATTTCACACATAACGTAAACCTTTAGTCCCTTTTCTCCCCTTCTTAGCCCGTATTCTTCCATAACTTTCTCAACTTTCTCTCCCTCCTTGGGAGTTCTACAGAAGGGAACCATCACTATGACATTTGTAAGTCCCATTTCTTCTCTAACCTTTTTAATTGCCAAACACTCTAAACCGAAAGCCTCTTTAAACTCTTCTGAGTAGTACCTTGAAGCTCCCCTCCACCCTAACATTGGGTTTTCTTCTTTAGGTTCAAAGAGCTTCCCTCCCAGTAAGTTGGCATATTCGTTTGATTTAAAGTCAGAAAACCTTACTATAACAGGTTTAGGGTAGAAAGCAGCAGCAATTTTCCCTATTCCAAAGGCCAACTTTTCAATGTAAAACTCTTTTTTGTCTTTGTAGCCTTTAGTTTTCTTTTCTATCTCTTGGGCAATTTCGGGTGCTTTTTCTTTTACCTCTTCAAACCTAATAAGGGCGTTAGGGTGAATTCCAATGTAGTTGTTAATTATGAACTCTTCCCTTGCAAGTCCTACTCCGCTGTTTGGCAGAAATGAAAGGTCAAAGGCTCCTTCAGGAGTTGCAATGTTAAACATTATTGGAGTTTTCGGTTTAGGGAGCTTATTTATGTCAACCTTTTCAACTTTATACTTAATTTTCCCTTTGTAAACATAACCTACCTCTCCTTCTGCACAGGAGACGGTAACCAGCTCTCCTTCCTTTAAAACCTCAGTTGCGTTTCCTGTTCCAACTACTGCCGGAACTCCTAACTCCCTTGCAACTATTGCAGCGTGGCAGGTTCTTCCTCCTCTGTTTGTTATTATTGCCGATGCCTTTTTCATTATCGGTTCCCAGTCTGGGTCGGTCATGTCTGTTACTAAAACGTCCCCCTCGTTAAACCTCTCTGCCTCCTCTACGGACATTAAGACTTTTACCTTCCCCTCTGCTATTTTCCTTCCTACGGCAATTCCCGTTATTAGTACTTTTTTCTTCCTTTCCTTAATTGGCTCTACAACTTTGTAAACTGTTAGTTTCGTGTAGTCTTTTCTGGAATGGACCGTTTCCGGCCTAGCTTGAACTATGTAAAGTTGGTTTTGTTCGCCGTCCTTTGCCCACTCAACGTCCATAGGGGTCCACCTTCCGTTTTTAGCTGAATAGTACTCTTCAATCTCACATATCCAGTTGGCAAGCTTTAATACTTCCTCGTCTGTAAGGCAGAACTTTTCCCTGTCTGCAATGGGAACGGGAACCACCTTGACAGGCTCTTTCTCCGATTCCCCATAAATCATTTTGTAGTTCTTCTCTCCGAGCTTTTTCTCAATTATGGCCTTGTAGCCTTCTTTAAGGGTGGGTTTAAAAACGAGCCACTCATCAGGAGTTACTGCTCCCTTAACTACCATTTCACCAAGTCCGTAAGAGCCGGTAATTAGAACCACGTTTTTAAAACCGCTCTCTGTGTCAATTGAGAAACCTACTCCAGAGGAAGCAAGGTCTGACCTAACCATTTTCTGAACGCCAACTGCAAGTGCCACTTTAAAGTGGTCAAAACCAAAGTTTTCCCTGTAGGAGATGGCCCTGTCGGTAAAAAGAGAGGCAAAGCACTTCTTGACTGCGTTTAGTAGGTTTTCAATTCCCCTTACGTTAAGGTAGGTTTCCTGTTGTCCTGCAAATGAGGCGTTGGGGAGGTCTTCAGCTGTTGCAGAGGACCTTACGGCAACATCTACATTTTCAGTATTAAATTTCTTTGATAACTCTCTGTAGTAATTTTTTATTAATTCCTTTAGCTTTTCCGGGAACTTACCGCTTTTTATTAGTTCCCTTATCTTCTCTCCTCTTCTGTGGAGCTCCTCTATATCGCTAATATCAAGTCCCTTTAGAATTTCCCTTATTTTTTCTTCTAAATTGTTAAACTTTATAAAGTACCTGTAAGCGTTTGCTGTTATAACGAAACCATCCGGTATTTTCACTCCTTTAGGTTCAAGGTGTTTTTTCATTTCCCCTAAGGACGCGTTTTTGCCTCCGACAAGGGGTACATCTTCAATTCCTACTTCTTCAAGCCATAGAACCAGCTTTTCCATCTCTCCCTCCAGATTCCCTTTTCACTCTATTATAGAGTGTTTCTATCTTTTTGTCCATAGATTATTTATTTACCAGAAAATTTTACGGTTAATTAACAAGCAAACAACAGTGCAAACTCTTCCCTCCCTCCCAACCAAAACTACTCCTTCTTTTTCTCTTTCAAAGTGTGCTTCCAAGCAAGAACAGCAAAGGAAAGAGGAAGAAGAATCGCAACGAGAGTCACGAAAATACCAAGAATCTCATTCTCATTCATAATCCCTCCCTAAGAATAAACCTTTAAAACATTATAGAGAGTATCCCTCTCAACGGGAACTTTACCAACCTCTTTTATTAACCTAATTAACCTGCCTTTAGATATAAACTGCCCAGCCGTGGCCCCAGCAGCCCTGGTTATGTCCTCCTCAACGACCGTTCCGTCTATATCGTCCGCTCCAAAACGCAGGGAAATCTGAGCAACTTTCTCTCCTAACATTATCCAATACGCCTTAATGTGAGGAAAGTTATCAAGAATTAAGCGAGAAACGGCAATAGTTTTAAGCTCGTCTAAACCTGTAGTATAGTTGGCACCCGGAATTTCAGTATTTAACGGGTGAAAAGCAAGAGGAATAAAAGTCTGAAACCCATTGGTTTCGTCTTGAGCTTCCCTAAGCAAGATAAGGTGTTGAATTCTATCTTCATAACTTTCTATGTGGCCAAAAAGCATAGTAGCGTTAGTTTTAAGACCTAAACCGTGAGCGATTTTGTGAACTCGTAAGTACTCTTCCCCGGAAATCTTATCGGGACATATCCTATTCCTCACCTCAGGGTTAAAAATCTCTCCTCCACCACCAGGCAGAGAACCTAGGCCAGCCTCTATTAACCTTTCCAAGACATCCTTAACGGAAAGACCGCTTTTCTTAGCCATATAAACTATCTCTTCGGCAGTAAAAGCTTTAATGTGTATGTTAGGAAACTCTTCCTTCACAGCCTTTACTATCAGCAGGTAATCTTCAAAATCCCAGTCAGGATGAAGCCCCCCAACTATGTGAACTTCAGTGAGACTTGGATTCTCAGACATATATTTGCGGATTTTACGGATAATCTCGTCAACGGAAAGCTCATAAGCTCCTTTATCACCTTTTCTCTTCTTAAAAGCACAGAATTTACAAGTTCCGACGCATATATTGGTGGGCGTAATGTGAACATTAACGTTAAAGTAGGCAAAATTGCCGTTTTTCTTCTGACAAACAAAATCTGCAAGAAGCCCTATTGAATGAATGTCAAAACTGTTAAAGAGCTTTAAACCGTCATCAAAGGAGAGTCTTTCCCCTTCAAAGACCTTTTCCGCTATAGGAATAAGCTCTTTATCCTTAATTAGGGAAAGATTAAGCTCATTTACAGACATTTTACCTACTCCCAATAAACTTTTATAGGATTATAGAAAGTATCCCTTTCAACGGGAACTTTTCCCGTTTCTTTAATTAACCTTATAAACCTCTCTTTCGGGAGAAAGGAGCTCCCAGGAGCTCCGGCGCTTCTCGTTATGCTCTCTTCAAAAACCGTGCCGTCAAAGTCGCTAACCCCAAAGTTTAAAGAGACCTGAGCAAGCTTTTCTCCTAATGTAATCCAGAAAGCCCTTACATGGTAAAAATTATCAAGTAAAAGCCTTGAGATTGCAAGAAGCTTAAGGTCATCAAAGCCAGTAGTTCCCTTTCCTCCTAGCTGGGTGTTTTTAGGGTAGTAAGCAAAGGAGACAAAAGCTAGAAAACCTCCCGTTTCATCTTGAAGTTCCCTAAGCCTTAGCAGGTGGTCAACTCTATCTTCGTAAGTCTCCACGTGGCCGTAAAGGATAGAGGCGTTGCTCCTTAAACCGTAAGAGTGAGCTACTTTGTGAATGTAAAGGTACTTTTCACTTGAGAGCTTGTCTGGGCAGAGCTCCCTTCTTATCTCTTCGTTAAATATCTCAGCCCCTCCTCCCGGAAGAGCTCCCACCCCTGCCTTAATAACTTCCTTTAAAACCTCCTCAACTGAAATGGCTTCTTTCCTTGAGAAGTAATCTATCTCTTCAGCTGTAAAAGCTTGTATGACGGCAAAAGGGAGCTCCCTTTTAATTACCCTTATAAAGGAAAGGTAATCTTCAAGCCCCCAGTCCGGATGAAGGCCGTTAACTACGTGAACTTCTCTAACTCCTTTACTCTCTTTCAGCTTTTCAACTACATCCTCAACGGTAAGCTCGTATGCTCCTTCCTCACCTCTCCTCTTCCTGAAAGCGCAGAACTTACAGGTTCCAACGCACAGGTTGGTTAAGTTTAAGTGCCTGTTCACAGTAAAGTAAACGAGCTTCCCGTTTTTCTTCCTATTGAAGAGCTCCGCCAACTTCCCAATTGTAAGGATGTCATTACTTTTAAAGAGCCTAACTCCGTCTTCAAAACAAAGCCTTTGACCCTCTAAAACCTTTTCAACGACAGGCAGAAGATTTTTATCCTCAACGAGCCTTAGGTCTATTCCTTCCATACTTACTCCAGTCTAAAACCAATTTCCTTTAACTTCTCGGTTAGCTCTTTTAATCTCTCTACCGTTTCAATTGAAAGGAAGTGTTCAATCATACAACCCTCTTCTTCAGCTTTAGAGGGGGAAAGGCCGAGAATGTCTTTAAGGAAAGTGAAAAGAACCTTGTGTTTACTGTAGAGCTCCCGTGCGTACTTCTTTCCCTTCTCGGTAGTCATAACAAAGCCGTAAGGCTGATAGGTTATGTAGCCCTTCTCCGTTAAACGCCTTAAAACTTCAGAAACGGTAGGCATTTTAACGTTCCTGGCAGCGGCTATGTCTTTAACCCTTGCAACCTTATTCTTCTTCTCAAGGAGGTATATAGTTTCAAGGTAATCTTCAAGTCTGGGAGCAAGTTCCCTCTTCTTAGCCATGTTAAAGTCCCCTAGTAAAGTGTGTAATAAAATTTAATACCTTAGATTATTAAGTGCTACTAACTTTTTACCTTCAAGCCACAGTGCTCGCACAAGGAACTTTCAGAAACCACGAAAGAGGACGAAGAAGCCTTAAAATTCGGTTTCCCGTGGTAAAAGTCTTCCATGAACCAAGCTCTTTTACCAAGTCCCAGTTCCTTTAAAACCTCATAAGCGGTTATCCTTGCCCTTCCTATAGCTTCAACTGCAGTAGTCATACCCGTTAGAGAATCTCCGGTAATAAAGTCTCCACTAATCTTCTCTATTAGCTCCCTGTCAACTTCAAAGCCAACAGCAGGAACCAAGTAATCGTAGCTAAACTCTCCACAGGTAAGGGTCGCAAATTCCAAGCTCAAGTCAACTATTGAGCAGTCGGTTATAACTTCAACTCCTTCTCTAACTGCCGCCTCAATTTCTCTCTTTAGAGCCCTTATCCCTCTCTTACTTCCCCTATAAACGACTTTGGCCTCCCCTCCGAGCCTAACTGTAAGCCTTGCAACGTCAAAAGCCGTATCTCCGGCACCTATAATTAACACTCTCTTTCCTTTTAAAGGAGGAGGTTCCCTTAAAAACGCAAGGGGATAGATTACCTTCTCCGAAGAAAAGGGGATTTTCTTTTCTTTTAAAGCCCCTACGGCAACGA
>Ga0256833_1000195_pt1 | contig 47904 bp, 43 predicted proteins | sample 356284metaG_FD_190535 | JGI IMG/M metagenome (GOLD analysis project Ga0256833, IMG submission 190535) | Hydrothermal vent microbial communities from Mid Atlantic Ridge, Atlantic Ocean - 356-284 | ecosystem: Environmental > Aquatic > Marine > Hydrothermal vents | place: Atlantic Ocean: Mid... | reverse complement strand
GACGCCCAGCTTTCCCGCTATCGACTGGTGAAAACCGTAAGTCATCGTCGCCTGCTCCCTACTATTGTCAGCCTTACCGTAGCGGTGCCGTTTTTAACGAGATCTATCGCCAGCGCCGCAGCGTAGCTTAGATCGATAATGCGGTTCTTCTTGAAGGGGCCGCGGTCGTTTATCCTGACGACTACGCTGGCGCCGTTGTCTATCCTGGTTACTCTTACTAGGGTGCCGAAAGGAAGCCAGGGGTGAGCGGCGGTATAGGCGTACATGTTGTATATCTCTCCACTCGCGGTGGGTTTACCGTTGAATTTTGCACCGTACCACGACGCGGCTCCTGTTTCCTGAAAAGAGCTCAGGTCGTCTTCGGCGTCATCGCGCGTTGCAAGCAGCAAGCGCTCGCCCGGATAAATGTAGTCGCCCTTTAGGTTGTTAGCGGCTTTTAGCGTGCCGACTTCGAGAGAATACCTCTTGGCTATGCTAAAAAGGGTGTCTCCGGGCTTAACGATATAAAAGTACTCAGTGCTGGGCTTTCTCTCGCTTTGCCGCTCCAGCGCAGGGGCGCAGGAGGGCAGGAGTATCATAGTCGCCAAAAGAATCAAAATGTAACGCGTGAACACTATAACTCCAGGTACTCCTTGGGCGAGTGCGAGAGGAGTTCTATGCCCCGCTCAGTAACCAGCGCCAGTTCTTCAATGCGAACGCCGCCTCTATGCGGCAGGTAGACGCCCGGCTCGAGCGTAATAACCATGCCCTCACGCAGGATAGTATCCGAGCGAGAGTTCAAAAAGGGCCGCTCGTGTATCTCCAGGCCTACGCCATGGCCCAGGGAGTGTACGAAATACGCGCCGTAGCCCTCTTCTGCTATTACATCGCGGGCGGCTTTGTCTAGTTCCGACCCGCTAACGCCGGGGCGAGCCGCCTCTATCGCGGTTTGCAAGGCTCTGGCGACTACTTCGTAGACGCGGCGCATTTCTTCTCCAGCGTGGCCGACAGCCACAGTGCGTGTCATATCGGAGTGGTAGCCTTTTATCACTGCGCCGAAGTCAAGGGTTACCAGTTCTCCAGCGGCAATCGCCTTATCGCTGGCGACGCCGTGCGGCAAGGAGCCGCGCGCCCCCGAAGCGACTATGAAGTCGAAGGCGGCCGCCTCGGCGCCGTTCTTCCTGAGCCAAAACTCCAGCTCTAAAGCAACGTCCAGCTCTTTGGCTCCGGCTTTTATAAATGGCAATATGTGCGTAAAACCCTCGTCGCTGAGGCGCGCGGCAGCAGCTATTAGCTGCACTTCTTCCTTGCTCTTAACGAGCCTGGCTTCTTCGACTACCCCCGTTGTAGCCATGAGCTTGATTTTGAGATCAGACGCTATCTTCCGAAGACGCTCGCAAGACATTCCGTGCGCTTCGTAAGCAAGTACGCCTACGTCTAAGTGCTTTCGCAAAAAAGCGTAGCCCTCTCGCGGATCGACTATCTCAACTTCAATTGTGGACTCGGCTTGGGCCTGCTCGCTGTAACGGGAGTCGGTGAATAGCAGGCTGCCTGACGGCCTGTAAAGAACCATGCCGTCACTGGGCGCGCTAAATCCTGAGAGGTAGCGCACGTTGGCGGGGTGCGTAACCAACAGGGCGGATGCTTCTTCTGGCAGTTGTAGTTTTGCTTTCATTATTCGCCTCTATGGGCAGCCCTAAGGCCGCATCCTGTTGTACATCCTGGGGAAGGGTATAGCCTCGCGCACGTGCTGCAGGCCGCATATCCAGGCCACCGTACGCTCGAGCCCAAGGCCGAAGCCGGAATGCGGCACCGCGCCAAAGCGCCTTAAGTCCATATACCAGTCATAGACCTCTAACGGCAGGTCGTGTTCGCGAATCCTCTTGAGCAGCAGACCAGGTTCGTATATACGCTCTGAGCCGCCAATTATCTCGCCGTATCCTTCGGGCGCCAGAACGTCGTCGTTCTTTACCAGCGAGGGGTCTTCGTCGTCGGGCTGCATGTAGAACGCTTTGATTTCTGCAGGGTATTTTTCGATAAACAAAGGTCTGTCAAACTCCCTGCTCAGCGCCGCTTCGTGGGGCGCCCCAAAATCTTCACCGTAAGGTATTGCCTCGATTGCGCTATCGCGGTCGGCAAGTCGCGAGAGTATTTCAATGGCTTCTTTATAGCTGATGCGCGGGTATTCTCCCGTAGCGGCCGGCTCAAGCGCCTCCGGCGAACGCCCCAGCATTTCCAGCTCAGTAATACGATTCTGCAAGACCCTGGACACCAGATAACTCAAGTACGCCTCTTGCAGGGCGATATTCCCTTCGTGGTCCAGGTAGGCCGCCTCCGGCTCAATCATCCAAAATTCCAACAGATGCCTGCGGGTCTTAGAGCGCTCGGCGCGAAAGGTAGGACCAAAGGTATACACCTTACCGAACGCCATGGCGCCGGACTCGGCGTACAGCTGACCGGACTGGCTTAGATAGGCTTTTTGCCCGTCGAACAAGTCAACTTCGAATAACTCCGTGGTGCCCTCAACGGCGTTGGGCGTCAGGATCGGCGTATCAAAGCGAATAAAGCCCCGTTCAGAAAAGAAGTCGTGGGTGGCTCTCTCAACCTCGTCACGTATGCGCATTACCGCCCAGGGGCGACGGTGGCGCAACCAGAGGTGACGATTGTCCATCAAAAACTCAGTGCCGTGCTCCTTGGGGGTAATGGGGTACTCGCCCTCGGGTTCGCTCTCTATTTTCAGGCCCGCCACTTCCAGCTCATAGCCGCCTGGCGCGCGCGAGTCGGCCTTTACCTTCCCCCATACCTGCAGCGCGGTTTCCTGGCGCAGGTGGTCGGCGCGGATAAAAGTATCCTCGTCCACGTTGCCCTTGAAAACCGTGGCTTGCAAGAAGCCGGTGCCGTCACGGACGATTAGGAAATGCAGTTTGCCTTTGCTGCGGCGGTTAACGAGCCAGCCCGCAATTCGTACGGTCTGGCCCTCGTAGCGAGCTATCTCTGCGATGTAGGCGCGTTGCATGCACCAAGTCTAACGCAGCGCGCGGAAGGCTGCCCACTCTATGGTTATCAAGTAGACCGCCAGCATTGCCGCCAGCAGCTCGAGCGGTAATGGTTTATAAAAAACGATCGCCAACAACCCCAGAGCAAAGGCCAAAGAGCCGCCCAAAGCCGCGGCCTTCGCCATGACCTGGCGGACGTACTCGTCAGCCACCAGATCTTCGGCATCCGGAAATACGAATACCATCAAAGACGCGAGCGGCAACATAAATAAGATGTGCCCGCGCGCTACCAGATATATCGTGGCGAGCAAGGTCAGAAGTGCCCATATGGCCAGCGGCCTCAATAAGGAGGCAAAGCCCCTGCGGGCCAAAGACTTTTTATCTAGCGTTATCTCGACGTCGCCGTCACCTCCGCCAAAGGCGCCTATGTAGCCAATTGCCAAGGCGGCGAGAGTGTTTATTAGGGTGTATACCCAAGCCAACGCCCAGGAGGCGGCGTCCGCCCCCCGCCAGAGACCTATGACGATAATCAGTAGCAAAACAGCAAGAGTTAAATCTAAGCTGCGCTCACGCATCTCGGCGGCCATGCTCTACCTCCTCCGGTAAAAAGATGTCTTCAATGGCGAGCCCAAACAATGCGGCAATTTTGAACGCCAGCGGCAGACTCGGATCGTAGCGGCCCTTTTCAATCGCGTTGACGGTCTGCCGACTTACTCCCAGCTTCTCAGCTAGCAACGCCTGGCTCCAGCGGCGTTCAGCTCGTAAGACCGGAAGATTGTTTTTCAAGGCGATCCGCCTCCAAGAGCGCAATGGCTCCGTCAAGAAACCGGGTTGCTGCGCGTAGTAAGATTATGGCTGAGCTCCGCAGCGAAAAACTGCCCCGAACCATTAGACGTGCACCATTGCGCAGCTCGTGGAGGTGCGCCCGCAAGCTCTCCTGCAGTTCGTAGTCGTTTGGCCAACCCATACCCATGTCAAGCCTCCTTGACACGATAGTAAACTATGCAATACATATTGTCAAGCGTGCTTGACTATTGAGTTCACTACTTTACGTTATTACTGGTAACATAATCAATCGCAGCTGCTAAGCCGCATTCTTCGATGTCGGGCGCCAGATAGTCGGCGGCTCTCTTGGCTTTTTCAGTCGCGTTTCCCATGGCGACTCCAATACCAGCCCGCGCAATAAGTTCTACGTCGTTGTCCCCGTCGCCAATCATGGCGCAATCTTGGAGACTCACTCCCATCGCCGAGGCGATCCAACTTGCAGCCTGTAGCTTGCCTGCCCCCTTGGAGAGTAAGGAGGCGTAAATAACGCCTGGTGTAGCCGGACTAGTTCCTATGTGCCACTCCAACTCATCGTAAATTATGCCGTCTACGCGGCTCTTGGCGCGCCCCCACAGCGGCGATCTCCTGACAACCCACTGCGTGCGCACTATCTGTTGCTGCCGCCAAAACCAGTGCAACTCGGCGAAAGAGATAGGCGCGGCCAGCAAGCGCGAGTGCCTATCAATGTCAATAGAGACACGTCCAACGCGGATCTGGCCTTCGGCACCATAGGCCTCTAGCGGCAAGGCGTAGAGATGCGCCAGATCCACCAACTGGTGGTATAGCAGCTCGGGAAAGGCGGCGCCGTGAATTGGCCTTCCCGCTGAATCCGTAACCAAGGCGCCTTGGTGGAAAGCGTGCAGGCTTTCTGCATCAACCTTGCGGGCGTATTCGAGGCTAACGCCGGCGTTTGGCCGCCCCGTGGCAAGCGAAAAGCGAACGCCAAGCGAGCGGGCATTTTCAATTGCCTGCCAAGCACAAGGCGGAACCCCGTCTTTGCCGTGAAGGGTGCCGTCAACGTCTATGAATATTAACCTTTTCACTTTACCTCTACGAAGCCTGACTTGACTATGACGGCGGGGCCGCCAACGTAAACCGCCAGCGGCTCGCCGCTAATGGAGTACTCGACCTTGACATTAACTCTGCCGGGAATTCCCATAGAATAGCCCTGATAGATTCTAATTTCGGCTGATCCCTCACGGCGAGGCACAACTCCGGCGCGGGCCAGTAGCGCCGCTAAGGCCCCGTTGGCGCTGGCGGTAACCGGGTCTTCGCTGATACCTAATGATGGGGCAAAGTCTCGAGCGTAATAAGATCGCGGACCGAGCGGAGCGTAGACATGAATGGTGTCAACGCGGAGGTCGTCGCTAAGCTCCGCTAGCTTCGCATAGTCTGGTTCTAGCTCGTCCGCCAGCCCCGGCGCCACTAGCGGTAGCAACAAAGACCAGAGGCCGCTAAAAGCGATTCCTGCCGGCAAGCCGCGGTGAAGATAGCGCTCGTTGCCGCCTAGCGCCTCGAGGATAGCGCTGATTGTAGCCCACCGCGGCGTTTCGCGGAATTTTGGATCCGGCTCCCTTAGTACGGCAATGAGCGCGCCCGACTCCAGGCGGTACCAAACCGCGACGTCGCCGGCTATGGTCTTAAGTACTATTCTATCCTTTTTCCCTGACAGATTCCGCTGCTTATGAATAGCGATGGCGGCGGCTATTGCGGCATGCCCGGCAAACCGCAACTCTCTTCTCGCGGTAAAGAACCTAATTCGGTATTCATGGTCAGTCTCTTCGCTCACGAATACCGCTTCGTTGACGCCCAAACTAGTGGGTATGGCTTTCATGGCGCTTTCTTCCAGCGCCGTTCCGGCAAACAAGACCGCAGCGCGGTTGCCCGAGCCGGGGGCCTCGGCAAAGGCGTCAACGAGCAGGTAGGGAAGCCTCATCGTTATTCGACCAGTCTTAAGTGCAGTTCGCGTAGTTGTTCCTCTGTAACTACTGCGGGAGCGCCCGTTAGCGGGTCTCTACCCGACTGATTCTTTGGGAAGGGGATTGTATCGCGAATACTGGAGGCGCCGCTCATCATGGCCAGTAGGCGATCAAGCCCCCACGCAATTCCGCCGTGGGGCGGCGCTCCGTATGAAAGGGCCTCTAGAAAAAAGCCGAACTTTTCTTGCGCCTCCTCTTCGCTGATTCCCAAGACCGAGAACATCTTTTTCTGCAGCTGCAAGTCGTGTATACGGATTGATCCGCCTCCAACTTCAGAACCGTTCAATACCAGGTCGTAGGCGAGAGCCCTAACCTTGCCGGGGTTGCTTTGCAATAAAGGAACGTCCTCTGCGTACGGGGAGGTAAAAGGGTGGTGCATGTAGGTCCAGAATTCACTATCTTCATCCCATTCTAGCAATGGAAATTCCGTAACCCACAAGAAATTCCAGCCACTTTTTTCGATATTTAATATTTCCGCGAGTTTCAGTCTGACCTGGCCCAGGGATTCGAGAGCCTTACTCCAGTCGTCCGCTACGAAAAGGACGGTCTCGCCAGGCTTGGCGCCGAGGTCGCGAATAGCTTTTTCGTCAACGAATTTGGAGACGCCGCCCCTGAGGCCGTCGGTCGTCACTTTTAACCAAGCCAGCCCTTTCGCGCCGTAGCGTTTGGCCGTTTCCTCTAGCTCCGCTATCTTTTTGCGCGATAGTTCGGCAGGAGCAACCAGCGCGCGCACTGTTCCGCCGGACTGCAAGACAGACCTGAAGGCGCTAAAATTGCTAGATGCGAAAATATCGCCGGCATCCTTGATCTCCATGGCGAAGCGCGTGTCGGGCTTGTCCGAGCCGTACCTCTCCATGGCCTCTCGGTAGGGGAGACGCGGTAGGGGTAGGGGCAAGTCTATTCCCAACGTCTCTTTAAATACGTATGAAAGCAGTTTTTCGTTCAGACGCCAGACGTCTTCTTGATCAACGAAGGACATTTCAAGGTCTAGCTGCGTAAAGTCTGGCTGCCTATCAGCTCGCAGGTCTTCGTCACGGAAGCAGCGGGCAATCTGAAAATACCTGTCGACACCGGCCACCATCAGCATCTGCTTGAAAAGTTGAGGAGACTGAGGCAAGGCGTAAAATTTACCCGGTTCCAGTCTGCTGGGCACTAGAAAGTCGCGAGCCCCTTCGGGGGTGCTGCGAGTCAAGAAGGGCGTTTCGACCTGAATGAAGCCCTCGGCTATTAGAAAGTCCCATATGGCCTTTTCTACTTTGGAGCGCAAGATAATCCTCTGAAGTACACTTTTTCTGCGAATATCCAGGTAACGATACTTGAGCCGCAGATCTTCGCTGACGTTATCTGTCGGGTCTTTTTCCCCTCTCCATGAGGCGTCTATAGCAAAAGGAGGCGTTTTTGCCGAATTAAGAATCCGCATTTCCTTGACATCAATCTCGTATGCGCCAGTCGCCAGGTCGGAATTCACCTGCTCTGGAGGCCTTTTTCTGACCATGCCGGTGACCTCCACAACATACTCGCTCCTCACTTTGTCCGCCTCGGCGAACGCCTTGGAGTCGGGGGCGACCACAGCCTGAACCAATCCCTCGCGGTCGCGAATATCAATGAACACCAGCCCGCCCAAGTCACGACGGCGGTTTACCCAGCCCTGCAGAGTTACCTCTTTGCCGACGTCGTCTCCGTTTATCAACCCGCAGTATTTAGTGCGCTTCATTATTTTCTCCTTTTAGCAGCGCGGCTGCGTCTTTCAGGCTGAGCAGCTTCTGCTCCTTAGTATGTAGATTCTTTATAGTAATGGCTTCGCTGGCCGCCTCGTCCTGTCCGATGATGCCTGCGTATTTTGCACCGCGCTTTTCAGCTTCTCTGAGTCCCTTGGCGGGCTTTTTGGCAGATAGTGAATATTGCGCCGATACCTGCGGCCAGAAAGATTGCGCGGCCAGTAGGGCCTTCTCCGCGAATTCCGCCGCCAGCGGAAATATGTAGATTAACGGTCTGCTGGCGGCGTCAGGGGAGAGACCTTCAGCCTGCATTGCAAGAGTCACCCTTTCTAAGCCCAGTGCCCAACCAACGCCCGGGGAGGGCGCGCCGCCGAGAGTTTCGACTAGAGTGTCATAACGGCCGCCACCTCCTAATGCAGATTGTGAGCCTAATAATTCGTGATGTATTTCCCAGGCAGTATGCGCGTAATAGTCGAGCCCTCGCACTATTCGCGAATCTATTGTATAGGCGATGCCTAGATCCTCTAGGGCCTTTTTAACGCTCTCGAAGTGTTTCCTTGATTTCTCGCCCATAAATTCCAGGAGCGGCTTTACATCAAGTTCCTGCAGCAGCGCTATGTCTTGAGGAGCTTTAGAGTCGAGAATTCTCAAGGGATTGCTGACTAGCCTGCGCTGCGAGTCCGTCGAGAGGTCGTCAAAATGCGGCGTCAATACCGAATTAAGGTACTCGTTGTACTTCATGCGATCTTGCGAGTCTCCAACGCTGCCAATCCGCAAACGCATCTGACGCAAGCCAAGAGATTCTAGTATTTTATATGATAAAAGTATTGCTTCAGCATCAGCAACGTAACTATCCGATCCGATTATTTCATAGCCAACTTGATGAAATTGCCTTTGGCGGCCTTTTTGCGGCCTCTCAGCGCGGAACATCGGACCTGCGTACCATATCCGCACCGGCTGCGGCATCACCTTCATTCCGTGCTCTATGAAAGCCCTTATTACACCGGCGGTTCCTTCTGGTCTGAGCGTGATGGACCTGCCGGCGCGGTCGCTGAAGGTGTACATTTCCTTTTGCACTATGTCCGTAGTCTGGCCGACACCGCGTTGAAAGACTTCCGTGAACTCGAAGACAGGCGTAGCCAATTCAAAAGCCCCTGCGGATTCGAGCCACTGCCGCGCGTTTCTAAGAATTTTACGTTGGAATCTTATTTCATCACCAAACAGATCGTGGGTTCCTTTTACGGCTCGCGTCACGAGTTTCATTGTAAGCCACGTAGCCGCATTATTGAAAAATAACATTCCCGTTAATATCCCTTAACAGGAATATGTTATCATCAGTCATGCTAAAGCCGCTGGCCAACTGGTCAAACCCCGCCAAGAGGCGACTCTTGGCTATTAAGGCCGCCCACGAACGCGACGAGGCGCGGCTGATTGAGCTGCTAGAAGCCTACCTTTTCCTCAAGGGCCGCAAAAAGGCGCTGATTAGCCCCGAGACCTTGCGGACCTACGAAACGGCTGTGCGAGATTACTTGGCCTGGGCCTGGCCCGCAGGCTCTCCTGGCCCTGTGGTGCCCATCCTCTCGGCCACAGGCGATGATTTGGACAGGTACGTCAACGATTTACAGACCAGCGGCGGCCACTTGCCCGAAAACGCCCGTCCCCTCAAGCCCGCCAGCATCGCTACCTATCTCGCGGGAGTTCGAGCCCTCTACCGGGCGCTCGAGTGGGCGGGCGCCGCCACGGCCCCTGAAGACGTCCATGCTCCCAGCGATCCGACACCGCGTGAAGAACGCCGTCCGGCCCTGCCGCTAGAACTTTACCGCAAACTCATTGACCACCTAGATGATCCAGAGGACGCCACCCTGGTGCGCGATCGCGCCATGGTCCGCCTCATGGCGGAAGCTGGACTTCGTATTAGTGAAGTAATTCACTTAGATTGCGGCGACCTGCTGGCATCTGAAAGATTAGTCGTAATTCGCTCGGGCAAGGGAGGCAAGCAGCGCACCGTGCCCGTTACGCGATCTCTGGCGGCAGAGTTGTCCAGGTGGCAATCTCTCCGTCGGGCGTACGCCTCCCCAGGCGAAACGGCTTTATTCGTTAATACCGGAAGGCGCAAAAACAAAGGGCACCGCATCTCGGCGAGCCTGTTGCGCAAGCGTTTGGCGCGTTACTACCGGCAGTTAGGCTTCCCTTCTCGTTACCACGGAGCGCACATGCTGCGCCACACCGCAGGGACTCGCTTTTACCGGATTACCGGAGACCTGCACGTCACCGCGCGTCTGCTGGGGCACGCCAACGTCAACACCAGCGCTATCTACGCCAAGATGGACCTGGAAGGCCTGCGCGACGCGGTAGACCGTTTGGAAGAGGAAGAATGACGCTGACAGAACTTCTTGATCACGCTCGCAGGCGTCCGGGCGCCAGTCAAGACTTTCCCTTCGACACGGTCACGCTGGCGCTGCGAGTGGCCGGTAAGATTTTCTTACTAGCCAACCTCGAAAGCATACCTGTGCGCGTCAACTTAAAGTGCCAACCCGAATTGGCCCGTGATTTGCGAATTCGTTATCCCAATCACGTGTTGCCCGGCTATCACATGAATAAGCGCCACTGGAACACACTTATTATTGACGACTTTCTACCCGATGAGATGGTGAGGTGGTTGATTGACCATAGCTACGATCTAGTCCTCGCGAGCCTTCCCCGCCGCGTGCGAAGCAGCCTAATGGGGGGCGAAGAAAAAGGCGAAGGTTAGCAGGGCGTAGACGCCCAGCAACATGACACCCTCCAGCCAGTGTGTTTCGCCGTCCTTAACTACCGCGTTAACGATGAATATTGCGGCTACCAAAGCAGTTAATACCAGCGGGTTTAGGAATACCAAGTTAAACGGCCTACCAATCAGAGAGCCCGTCACTACCAGCAGCGGCGCCATCAGCAAGGCAATTTGCAGGCTCGAGCCTACTGCTATCTGCACGGATAAATCCATCTTGTTAACTATTGCAAACTTAACGGCCGCAAACTGCTCCGCCACGTTGCCGACGACTGGCAATATGACGATTCCCACGAAAAATTCTGTCAAACCCAGCTGCCTGGTCGCCTCTTCCAGGTTTGCCACCATGATCTCCGCCATCAGGGCCACCCCTACTGTTGATATGAGTAATACGCCTAGCGAGTAGGCCGTTGTCCAGCGGGTCTCTTCTTTCTCGGCGGAACCGATGAGCATGTCTCGATGCGTAACCAGCGAAAACAAAAGGTTTGCCAAATATACGGCTATCAGCACCGCGGCGACTATCAGGCTGTATTTATTGTCCGAGGTAATCGGGTTGGTGATCCCGTAATAGGTCCTCTGAGCCATATCAAATAGCGTTGGTAGTATATACGCCAGCAGCGAGAGCGTAAGCAGTGTCGCCAAGAGGCCGGCTGCTTGCTTATTGAAAGATTGACGGTGGTGCTTTACGCCGCCGACGAATATGGATATACCGAGCACGAACAGCAGATTCGCCAACAATGATCCGGCTATAGAGGCCTTTACAACATTTATTTTTCCTGCCTGCAGGGCGAAAAAAGCTATCAGCAGCTCGGCAGCGTTGCCGAAAGTCGCGTTCATGAGGCCGCCGACTATGCTTCCGGCGCGCGCCGCCAACTCTTCGGTAGACTCCCCCATTAAGCTGGCCAATGGCAGCAAGGCTACTATAGAGAGTAAAAACTGCCATACGCCATCGAGGCCATACCAGCGCGCCAGCAAAGCCGCGGGGATGGCTAGCAGCAGTAGCATCACTGCGCTAGCTCCTCTTCTTTCTTTTTTATGCCGTATATCATGCTTTCACCGTCACGATTGGTTACCCCCCAGATGACATCGCAGGCCTCCATACTTCGCTTCTGATGCGTAACCAGTATAAATTGTCTATTATCGGAGTATTTTCTCAGAAAGCTGGTGAAGCGCAAGATATTAGATTCGTCTAGCGGGGCGTCCACCTCATCTAGCACCGCAATCGGCAGGCTTCCCTCGCTGACTTCCGCCAGCGAGAATAAAAACGCCAGCGCTCCCATCGTTTTCTCCCCGGTTGATAGCTGGCGGAGGTCTTTGTTGCGTTTCCCCAACGGCTGTATCGATATGTGCAAACCTTCTTCGCTCAACTCTGCTTTTGCGATTCCCGAGAGTAAAGCCCGTCCGAAGTAACTAAACTTTTCGCGGAAGAGATTGAACTTGACTTTCAGCCTCTCGTCGCGCTCACGGCGCAATTCCCCGGCTTCGGTTTCCAACTTAGCCGCAGCGGCGCTAGCCTCTCTGAGCGCCTCTTCGATCTCGCTCAAGCCACTCTGGAGCTCATTTAACGATTGCTCGGCGCGGTAGTTAACCGGGCCGATGGTTTCGATCTCACGCTGGATTTCGCGCAGCCTTGCCTGCAGCTTTCTTACCGATCCCCTCGCGTACTCTCCGTCTGCAATTCCTGCCCCTTCCCTGCTAACCTCTTCCAGCGTCGCTTCTCGCCTGGCCAGCTTGATGGCTGCGGCCTCTAATGCCGAGGCTATTGCGGACAAACGCTTTACACGTTCTTTCTGTGCGATATTTAGCTTCTCTAGCTCACTGTTTAGTTTATGAACATTTTCTTTTAGCTCGTCATGCCTGGAATCGGCTAACTGCTTGTCTATAGTTTTCAACTGCGGCAGAATCGCATCTTTTTTATCAGCAAGCACGGCTTTTTCTCTTCTTAGTTCGCGCAGCCTGGCTTCATTGGCGCCTATGCGCGCCTGGCGCTCTTCGTATAGTTGCTTTTCAAGCTGATATTTGTCCTTAGCTCTGCGATATTCCTCCCATAGTGAAAGAGCCTTATCCAAACTTTCTTTTTCTTTTTCTGAGGCCTTAAGTTGCTTTTCAATCTCTTTTAGCGGCGTTTCGTCTGGCTCGCTTACCTCTTCCGGCTTATGCGGTTCTTTGACGATTACCAGCCTTTCCAAGGCTAGCCTTGTCGCCCTTAGTTCATTCTTTGCCCTGCTAAGTTCGTCTCGAGCCTCTTCTAATTTAATTTCCTTGATCCTCTTGCTCGAAACATCCGCCCTTGCCTTTATCTCTCGCAGCCGTTCAATGGCTTTCTCTTTTTCCTTTTGCAACTCAGATAGGCGATTCCTCAGCAACAACCTTTCGCCAGCATCTTTGCGCGCCCTGCCGCCGCTTACTGAGCCCAATACTTCTATTACTTCCCCTTGCAAAGTTACCATTCTGACTCGCCTTGGCCGCTTAGCGAGTTCTATAGCATGGCTAATGTCTTCTACTATTAGAGTATCTCCGAAGAGGGCATTGCTTAACTTTTCTTCGTGAGGTATGGAAAACAGCTCTCTGGCCGCACCTACGACGCCTTTTTCGCCAAGCCAACTGTCTAATTCCCTGATTCGCGGCCTGGCTAGCGACCTCGCCAGTATTGTCGCCCTTCCGCCTCTACGCTTAAGAATATCGAGGGCCTTTTCGAGCGCCGCCTCATCATCGACCAAAACCCATTGCAATCGGGGACCCAGAGCAGCCTCGGCGGCAATTTCAAGTCCTTTAGGCACCGAGAGAAGATTCGCTACCACTCCCAGCATCCCTCGGTTATTACTTTGCGCCAACGTTCTAGGGCCTCTCCCCAGGTCAGCACCAGATTCAATCAACTTGCGCAAGCGCGCCTCTTCTGACTCAGCAGCCCTAATGGCGGCCTCAAGTTCTCGTATTAGCGCGTGCTCCCTCTCCGCTTCTTCGCGCAGCGCCAGATACGAGCGTTCTACGTCATTAAATGTCTTTTGCAGTTCTTCAACGGCTCTTCGTAACTCTTTTTCTTTCTCTTCCAGTTCGCGCTTTTCTTTCGCCGCCTGGCGGTAAGCCTCATAGTCTACCTGGTAGCGATACCGCGCCTCTTTATAGCTTAGCCAGCGGTACCTGGCCTCGCTGAGAGAATTCATCATTTCTTTCTTTCGGCTGCGCAAATACTGCAGACGCTTGTTGGCTTTGTCCAGCTTTTCTTTCAACTCGCTTTGGCTGGCTACCCGGGGAGGCGATGGCGGCTTTGGCGGCAAGTATTTTCCGAGCTCTTTTACCTCGCGCTGCAAAGAGGCAATTTCGCTTTCTATTTTTGCCGAAGAGTTATCGATACTCTCTTTTTCCTTTAACAAATAGCTCTTTTTATTTTCTAGGGTCGTATAAGCCGCTTGTGCCTCCAGTAGTTGCTCTTGCAACTGCGACAAAGACGCCAGCAAGGCTTCTTTACTCTGCTCTTCGGCTGCAGATGCTCTCTCCAGCTCTGCCCTTTCTCGCTTGAGAGCTGCCAGCAAGCGTCTTGTATCCGCGATATCTTTTTCAAGCGTCTTTTTTCGAGCGTGATACAATCCGCGCTGTACGGACTGCAGTTCTTTTTGCAATTTACGCGACTGCTCAGCCTGATCGGCCTCCGCTCGTAACCTATTTCTCTCCTGTTCTTTGAGGGCGTGTTTTTCACTTATTCTTTCCAAGTGCTTGCGGGCGCGGACTAAGCGCTGCTCGGTCTCTCGCAATGACAGGTTCACCACTCTCAGGCCCGCGGCTTCCTCCAACCTTTCCAACAAAGCCTGGGGTCCGGATTCGATAATTTGCGAAACCTCCCCCTGCCCTATCACCGCATTTGCACTTTTACCTAACCCGCTACCCGCTAACAGCGTCTCGATTTGCCTGAAGGTTGCCCTCTTGCCGTTTAGCGTAACTATCTGCTGACCTTTCCGATCAATCCTTCTCCGCACGACTAACCTTTTGTTTCCGTCTCTAATTACTAGTTCGACTTCCGCAAACGGGTTTTGCGACCTAGCCTTGCCCCCGTGGAATATTAGCGCGTTGGCGTCGCTAGCTCTCAAAACTCTTGCACGTGAGCCCATGACGAAGCGAATCGCTTCGACGATGTTGCTTTTTCCAGAACCATTTGGCCCGATAATTCCGCTGACCCCGGTTTCGAAGTGTAGCTCGCTTCGTCTAGCGAAAGACTTGAAGCCTTGTAACGTCAAACGCTCAATAATCATTTTCTTTAAGGCGCCTTTTTAGGGCTACGATATTTCTCAACAATGAAGCGCTCTTCATTTCGGCTGATTTTGCGCTTTGTTTCAGCCTCTAATTCTGCGCCTAAGCGGCTGTCCGGCTTGTACAAGAGAATAGCGAGTTCTATCACCGCGCCTCGCATTTTGCCGTCTCCTTTTTTGTAAGAGTCCGTAAATAGTGCTTCCCTGGCGAGCACTCCCATCTCATCTACCGTGTGCAGCACTGTGTGGAATGGCCTAACATTGCGCCACTCGAGGGCTTTGCCAGAATGTCGTATCCGTTCCTGTATACTCACTTTCGTCTCCGTATTGGCTGCTCCAATGATAGGTGCCCCAGGGTGGCCGCTGGTTTGCCCGCTACCGTAAACCACACCTCTTCAAGAGGACCCTGGTCCAGTATGGTATTGGCGATGCCGTAGATAAGGATCGTCTCGCCGGTCGTTCCATAACCTAGTTTTAGATACTCCGCTGGTAAGTCGACGTAAGCTGTGTCGCCGCTGACGTATACCGTGGGCGTTTTTGCACCTGCGGGAACTATGGGCTCACCCGAAGATTTAGGTCCTTTTACTAGCTCATCGAGAGCTCTCTGGTAAACGCTCTCACCTTCATTGAGAAGTACCTGGCGTTTCTCAACCAAGAACGCCTTGCCGTCAGGCTTGGCGAAGTACAGTCGTAGTTTTACCTCGTGCGGACCTACGTCTTGTACTTGCCGCCCTGGTGAATTGACCACCGACAGACTTCGAGGATTTCGGACGGCGATATAAGTAACCAGACCTAAAATCAGTATTGCGGCCCCTATTACGTTAGCGATCGAAAGATACTTTCTCATTGCCTACTTCCCATGTATATCCGTACGGCACTGGCCAAAGCCTGCGCAAAGGCGCTTTGTTGCGCGCTGTCCGTCAGCCTCATCCTGTCGGTATTGTTCTCCAGCGAACCCAGCTCTACCAGCAGAGCCGCGCCTGGCGACCGCTCTAGCAGGTAAATACTATTCTCTCCGCGGCGGGCCGTGACGCCTATTTTTGCAAAAGACTCTATCATTGTCTTCGCAAAAGAATTTACATCGGCTGCGGATTTCACGTAATTTGTTAGAAAGCTTTCGTATCCGCCGCTGGCGTACATTTTACGCGCTCTTTGCACTAGCAGCGGCATCTGCGACGAATACGACGTAGAGGTATAAACAGCAGGCCCCGGTCCAGCCCAATTAGTACCGGCTATATGCAGGCTCAAAAAAACGTCCGCCTTCTCGGCTAGGCTGGCTCTCGCTTCTTCGCCGGGATCATCGTCGGACGTTCTAGTTAGCGCCACTTTGTATCCGGCCGCACGTAGTGCATGAGCCGTTTGCAACGCTATCTTCAAGACCAAGTCCTTCTCCTTGATATTCCCGTAAATGGCGCCGCTGTCTGTCCCGCCGTGACCCGGATCTATGACAATGAGGCTCCTTTTGGGCGGCCCGGCATGAGTCTCTCCTATGTAGAACCTTACCTTATGGGGCGCGTAAGCAACCATGACAGGCCAGCTTTCAGCTCCGTCTATTGACAGCAGAGTTCCGTACATGCCTGGTTCGAATCGCACTCCACTTATGTAATAGCCCGCCGTGGGGCGCATTCCTTCACTTGCCTTGGCGTTAATAAGCCACCATCTGCCGCCACCGGCCGGATAGACATTTATATCTCTGTTCAACGTTATTTCGACAACGTCTCGACCCTCCAGAACGTATAGCCGTACAGCCACAACGCGCGCGGGCGCTAACAATACCTTCAGCGAATCCACGCCTCCCACGTAGCTGGCTCCCAGGCTCTTGCTGGTGTAGCGAACGGGTATTAAGGTGCGACCATCAATTACTAGGGCAGGAGGCGTCTTTGAAAGCACGTATTTCTTGAGATCCGAGAGAGTTTTGGGGGCCGCGTAGACTGCGTAACTTATCCTTTTTGGGCCGAGGCCTAGTATTAAGCGACTTTCTTTTTGCCAGTACGCCAGCCCTAAAGCCCTGGCGAAACCCTTTGCCGGCGCGTACGATACTCCCAAACCACCAGGATATACAGCCTGCATGCTGCTGGCGCCGACTAACAGCAATTTTGACTGTTGCGCTAACGCCAGCGTGAACAGTACCGTCAGCAACGCAGTTGTAATTGCGCGTTTCAGTACCATTTTTCCAGCTCTCTTTCGACCGCGCGTTGCTTTTCATCTTCCTTTTTCTGATAGTCTCTCTTGCCTCGAGCCAGGGCCAAAAGGATTTTTGCATAGCCGCGTTCGTTGAAATACATTTTTAACGGCACCAAGGTATAGCCCTTTTGTTGTACCTTACCTAACAACTTTTTCAGTTCGTGCTTGTTGAGCAGCAGCTTTCTGCGACGGCGCGGTTCATGATTAGCGTACGAACCCTTCTCGTACGGCGCGATGTATAAGTCTTCCAGCCACAACTCGCCTCTGTCGAAGCGCGCGAACGATCCGGTAAAGTCCACTTTGCCATCCCGCACTGCTTTTACCTCAGTGCCCTTGAGGACAATGCCGGCTTCTAGTTTTTCTAGAATCTCGTAGTTGTGTCTAGCCTTGCGGTTCTCCAGCACGTTGACATTTTAACCTGGCATCGTGAGCTTTATTGAATGGACATCTGATCCGCTCTGTTGATTGTATATTAGCAATTGTGCGTGGCTACGTATTCCCTCTCCAGCTAGGACTAGCAGTTCTGTACCTGTTGCTCAAGACGGCGACCAACTTTTCTATCGTCGGCCGCGAATTCTCCACTGCGTTCTTGTTGCTAGGTTTGCTGGGTGTAGGTGTCGGATATTTCTCTTTCAGGGCACTACCGCCGTCGCCCCTCAATAGCGCGGGCCTATTGCTGTTTGCCATCACCCTGCTCTTTGGTTCCTCGCTTCCATTTTCTCTAGCCGTTGTACCGCTTATAGCAGTATTCATCAGCTACGCGTCGTCCAGAAACCGCGTACCTGAATCTGTTTCCTCTAGCTTTTGGGGATGGCTTTTTGTCTGGCCCGCCTTGGCGATGATGCTGATATGGAATATATTTCCAAGCTTTTTCGCCTTATGGATAAGCCTGTTTGATAAGTATAATTTTATAGGTAAAAGCAGCTTTGTCGGGCTTTTGAATTACCACATCCTCATGCGCGACCCGCTTTTTTGGCGCGCCCTTTCCAATACCTTTTGGTACGTAGTAATAACCGTTCCTACGGGCATCATCCTAGGAACGTTAATAGCCGTCTTGTTGAACGAGAAGATAAAGTGGTTGGGCCTTTTTCGCACCGCCTACTTCTTGCCCTATATAACTGCTCTAACTGCGGCTGCAGCGGTCTGGCAGTGGCTATATCACCCCGAGTTCGGCTTTCTCAACTGGCTTCTGGGCACTAGTGGTTTCGACTGGCTGCATACCCCCGACGGTGTGATTGGTCTGGCTCTTAGACCTCTGGGATTGCATATCACGGGTTTTTGGGCTGGTCCGAGCGTCGCATTTAGCGCGATAATGCTGATGACCATATGGCATTTCTTGGGATACAATATAGTTATACTGCTGGCAGGGTTGCAGTCCATTCCCAAGCAGTATTACGAAGCGGCGGAACTAGATGGCGCCGGTTGGTGGCAGAAGCAGCGCTTCGTGACTTGGCCGCTGCTCTCTCCTACTACCTTTTTCCTCGCCATTATCGGTTTGATCGGCTCTTTCCAAGTATTCACTCAGGTCTACGTGATGACTCCCACCGGCGGCGTTCTGAACGATACCCTGACAATTGCCATGTATCTTTACAACAAGGGCTTTCGCGACTCCGATTTTTCTTACGCTTCGGCCCTGGCGGTGACGATGTTCTTGATTATCTTGACGCTTACCCTAATTCAAAGGAAAGTGCTCGAGCGGAAGGTTACTTATGAGCAATAGCATTCGCGCTCTTTTGAGCAGAACGCTAATATACTTTGTTCTAACATCAGGCGCTGTGGTTATGGCCTTCCCCTTCTACTGGATGATCGCCACCAGCATGAAAAGTCCCCAAGAAGCTCAGCAAGCCGCGCCTATCTGGTTTCCTGAAAGAACAATACCTCACAATTGGTTCGTCGCCGCCCGCTTGGGCCAAGAAGGCGGCAACTACCTCTGGGGAGGCTTTAAGGGCGGCTCAAGCGTAACGCTCCACCTTGCCGTCTCCGACCCCACTGCCGGTAAGCCGCGCGCGCGTATCCCCAAACCCCCCGCCGCCTTCAGCGACCCCCGTAGCGATGCCACCCATATTACGTATAGCAGAGACTCTACCGGTTGGAACGTTACCTTTAAGAACTCTAGTACAAAAGATTTTAACAGCCTGCCCGTGATCCTATATGTGCCGAAAAAATGTGGCAAGATATCACCACGATTACCCGCTGACGCCATTCGCTCCCACGGCAACTATTGGCGCCTAGAATGGGTGAACATAGCGCCCGGCTTGCTCGGCTACATATTCCATAACTACCGCGCCGCCTGGCGCGCCGCTCCTTTTGCGCGCTACTTCTTCGTCTCATTCTTGACCGCTGGTTTGCAGGTCCTAGGGGGCATTCTCTTTGCCACCATGGCCGCCTTCGCCTTTGCCCGCATTCGCTTTCCGGGTAGAGACACATTGTTCATGCTCTTCGTGGCCACAATGATGATCCCCGGAGAAGTCTTGCTGATTCCAAACTATATTCTTCTGGCCAAGCTAGGTTGGCTCGATACATTCTATGCTCTGATCGTTCCTTGGTTAGCCTCGGTATTCGGCATCTTTTTGCTAAGACAGTTCTTCTTGTCTTTGCCGCAAGATCTCTTCGACGCCGCCCGCATTGACGGCGCCAGCCACTGGGGCATGCTCTGGCGCATCGCTTTTCCTCTTGCGGTTCCCGGCCTTGTCACCTATGGCATATTTGCTTTTTTGGGCGCTTACAACGCTCTTCTCTGGCCTTTGATCGTTACCCAGAGCCCAGAAATGCGCACAATCCAAGTCGGCCTTCAAGCCTTTATAGGCGAAGCCGGCAGCGATTACGGGCAACTGATGGCGGCTTCAACGATGGCGATTATGCCTATCATAATAGGCTACTTTTTCGCGCAGAGACATTTCATCCAAGGTATCGCTCGAAGTGGTATCAAGTAGTTGAGGGGAAAGGTGATGTTATGAAGAAAGTCTTTTTGATCTCCGCTCTAGCAGTCCTGCTGTCTTTCGCCTTCGCGCAGCAAAAGGCGGCAGACGTCCTCAAGGCGCAGTGTGCTAAGGCTGCAGTAGTAGCCGACTTATGGCACGGTTTTAGGGGGGGAGCGCCGCGCGCGGCTTTGGAGAATCTGGCGGTAGCTTTCAACAAGTCTCACGCGGATGAAGGGTGTGTCAGGCCAATAAATCAAGGCGGGTACCGTGATCTTTCAACCAAAATCAAAGCCGCATTCGCAGCCGGCAATCTGCCAGCGATGGCCCAAGCCTTCGAAAACAATATTGCGCTGTATCTGCAAGCCGACGCCTTGCAACCGCTCGATGGCAAGCTTTCTAGCATCGCCGAGCTAAACCCCCTGTTCGTAAACGCCGTTCGTTTCGACGGTAAACTATACGGGCTTCCTTTCAACAAATCCGTACAAATCCTCTACTATAACCGCGATCTCCTTAAAAAGTACGGCTATGCCCTACCCAGGTCTTTGAACGACTTTGTTTCTACAGCCAAGAAGCTCAGCAAAGCGGCCGGCGAACCCGTTTACTGGTTCCGGCCCGATACTTCCACCTTCGCCTATTGGTTCTTCAATATGGGCGGCAAGTACGTCATCGACGGCAAAGTCGTCGTAAACAGCCCGCAAGCCGTCATGGCGTTGACCACCCTTGTCAACGGCGTCAAAGACGGCTGGGCGAAGGCTATTACTTCTGGCTACATCAACCAGAACTTCGGCAAGGGCGTTTACGGTTTCTCGACCGATACTTCTGCCGGCTACTCTTACTATCTAAGGGCTGCCAAGTTCGACCTGGGTATTGCGACTTTGCCGGGAAGCGGTGGCAAACCTGGCTATGGCCTCGTCCAGGGGACCGATTTGATCGTCTTCAAAGATATTGACGCCGCCAAACAGAAACTTGCGCTCGAGTTCCTCGACTTCGTAAGTTCCGCCAAGGCGCAGGCGCTATTCTCCGCCGCCACCGGATACGTGCCTGTTAATCTCAAAGCTCAAGACGAACCAGCCTTGCAAGACAAGCTCATGGACAACCCCGACTTCAAAGTTGTAATCGAGCAGGGTAATTACGCAGTCTTCGAGCCGGCCATTCCCGAGTGGGAGCAGATTCGTTTCGATATTCTCGGCCAGGCCATTACCGCTGCGGTGCTTGGCAAGGCCACCCCCAAGGCGGCCTTGGACAAGGCGCAAAAGCAAGTAGACGACCTTCTCGCCGGACGTATTCGCTAGCCTCTTAGCCCAAAAATAACGCCCTTGTGACTATCATCACTACAAGGGCGTTATATAGTGTATCTGCGGGGAAACGCACTCTGCGTCCCCCAGGAGGGAAAAATGAAAATAGCAATCAACGGTTTCGGCAGGATCGGCAGGCAGGTCTTCAGGATACTCCACGAACGAGGCGCTGATGTAGTTTTGGTAAACGATCTCACCAACAACAAAACACTGTCTCACTTGCTGAAATACGACTCCGTCTACGGCAGATTTCCCGGCGAAGTCGCTTACGACGATGAGTACATAATCGTAGACGGTAAAAAGATTCACGCTACCGAAGTTCGCGACCCTGAGCAACTGCCCTGGCGCGATCTAGGGGTAGACATAGTCATTGAATCCACCGGCGTATTTCGCGACAGGGAGGGCGCTTCTAAACACCTAAAGGCCGGCGCTAAAAAGGTTATCATCACGGCGCCCGCTAAGGATCCTGACGTTACCCTCGTCATTGGCGTCAACGAAGGCGACTACGACGCTTCAAAGCACGACATTATTTCCAACGCCTCCTGCACTACCAACTCGCTGGCGCCCGTCATGAAGGTTCTCGACCAGGCTTTCGGCGTTGAGCGCTCTTTGATGACGACCGTGCATTCCTACACCAATGACCAGCGCATTCTCGACCTTCCCCACAAAGATTTGCGCCGCGCCCGGGCCGCGGCTATAAACATCATCCCCACCACCACCGGCGCCGCCAAAGCCACCGGTATCGTTTTGCCTCAGCTGGCCGGCCGCTTCGACGGCTCGTCTTTGCGCGTACCGACTCCTACAGGATCCATCAGCGACATTACCGCGGTGCTAGCCAAAAATGTCACGGCCGACGAGGTAAACGCCGCGCTCAAGAACGCCTCCGAGGGCGAGCTCAAAGGCATCCTTGGCTACAACGAAGAAGACATTGTTTTACGCGATATCGTCGGCAGCAGCTACTCCACTATCGTCGACGCGCCGTTTACCAAGGCTCTAGACAACCTCATCAAGGTTTACACCTGGTACGACAATGAGTGGGGCTACTCTACGCGCGTCGCCGACTTGGTAGACATCGTAGCCAAATCTCTCTAAACGTCGTTTCCGCTAAAGGAAATAATGCGCACACTAGATCAACTAAACGCAGCGGCTAAGACGGTCTTGGTCCGGGTCGACTTCAACGTACCGCTTACGGCGGGAAAAGTAGCCGACGACACCCGCATTCGCGCCAGTCTGCCCACCATCAAGGAGCTCTTGTCAAACGGCGCTAAAGTCGTGCTCATGAGCCACCTTGGCAGGCCCAAGGGCGTCGACCCAAGCTTCAGCCTCGCCCCGGTTGCTCCGGTCTTAAGCGGTCTCCTAGGTGAAGATGTTACGTTCGTAGAGGGGCTCCCTTCCAGCGACAGCACCTTAGCACGGGTAAAAGCCGCGCATTACGGCGGCGTGCTTCTGCTGGAAAATGTCCGTTTCGAGAAGGGCGAAAAGAAAAACGACCCTCAGTTGTCGTCCAGATACGCGCGCCTCGCCGATGCATTTGTTTTAGACGCCTTTGGCAGCGCACATCGCGAGCACGCTTCGGTAGTCGGCGTCGCTAAGTTGCTGCCAAGCTACGCCGGCAGATTGATGGAAAAAGAAGTCAAAGCCCTTGGCAGGCTACTGCACTCGCCGAAACAGCCATTCTGGGTCGTCTTGGGCGGGGCTAAGGTATCTGACAAAATAGGCGTCATCCGCAGTCTACTGCCACGAGTCTCCGGGATTGCCGTAGGCGGCGCCATGGCCTTTACCTTCATTAAGGCAATTGGCGGACAGGTAGGCGACAGTCTGGCAGAAGACGACAAGCTTGAACTTGCCTCTTCTCTTCTTGAAGAAGCGAGGAGTTTGCAGAAGAAGCTCCTGCTACCTAGCGACGTAGTAGCCGCCCAAAAGATTAGCGGCGATGCCAAAACGGAAGTCTTCCCCGCTTTTGCTGTACCAAATGGCTGGATGGGACTGGACATCGGCCCAGAAACCCGTGCTACCTTTGCCGACGCCCTATCGGGGGCGCGCACGGTCTTTTGGAACGGTCCGATGGGCGTCTTCGAAACCCCTCCTTTCGATAGCGGCACACTGGCAATCGCCGAGGCAATCGCCTCTCTCGAAGCCTATAGCGTAGTCGGCGGCGGAGACTCTGTAGCCGCGGTAAACCGTTTAGGCTTTGCCGACAAATTCAGCCACGTCTCTACCGGCGGCGGCGCCAGCTTAGAGTTCCTAGAAAATGGCACCCTGCCGGGTATCGAGGTATTGGGCGGGCTGACTCCTGAGGAGGTGTAGTTCTTTGCGTAAACCTCTCTTAGCAGGCAACTGGAAGATGAACAAGACCTCAAGCGAAGCAGTTAACTGGTTTTCTGCCTTTCTGGAGGCCAATCCCGATCTCGCTTCTGGGGCGTTGAAGGCGCTGGACGTCGCCATTATGCCTTCCTTTCCGCTGCTGGCCGTCGCCGCCGAATTGCTTGCCGGCAGCGGGGTCCTCTACGGCGGGCAGGACGTATCCGCGCATTCATTCGGCGCTTTTACCGGCGAAGTGGCCGCCGAACAGCTCTTTGACTTGGGCTCTACTTTTGCCATAGTAGGGCACAGTGAGCGGCGCGCTTACTGGGGTGAGAGCAGCCAGCTGGTAGCCTCTAAAGCGCGACGCGCTATGGAGGTGGGACTGACGCCGATCGTCTGCGTTGGCGAGAAACTAGAGGTTCGCGAATCCGGGCATGCTGTTGCTTTCACGCTCGAGCAGCTCAGCGAGAGTCTGCAGGGGGTGGAGTTGGCCACCGGGCAGGAGATAGTCGTCGCCTATGAGCCCGTCTGGGCCATCGGTACCGGTAAGACCGCCTCCGCCTCCGACGCTCAAGAAATGGCGCACGCTATACGCTCCTTCATCGCGGATACCTACGGCGAAGAAATCGCCAGCAAAGCACGCATTCTCTACGGCGGCTCCATGAAGCCTGCCAATACCGCTGAAATCATGTCGCAGGCAGACGTTGACGGCGGGTTGGTTGGCGGCGCCAGCCTAAAAATCGATTCCTTTTCGCAAATGATACGCGCCGCCGTCTAAGCCTTCAACTAGCCACCACTTGGAATACTCAGGTGGTGGCTAGTTTTTCGCTGTACTTATGAACATTTCGTGGAGGCGGGCGTCATCGGTAAGCTCTGGGTGAAAAGAAGTCGCCCAGGCGTTTCCTTGCCGGGCGAAGACTATTTTACCCTGATAGCGTGACAGCACTTCTACTTGGCTGCCCACGTCTACAATTTCCGGCGCCCTGATAAATACTCCCTTGAACGGAGTGTTTAGTCCAGCGATCTCCAGCAGCGCCTCGAACGAATCCACCTGCCTTCCAAAGGCGTTACGACGCACCGCTATATCCATTAGCGGCAAGTGCGGCTGCTGGTGCCCTATAATTCTCTGCGCTATCCAGATCGCCCCGGCGCATGTTCCCCAGATTGCCAAGCCCTCTTTTTTGCGTTTCTCTTTAACCGCCTCGTCTATTTCATATTCCCGGGCCAGTTTGCCGATAGTCGTAGATTCTCCACCAGGAATAATGAGTCCGCTAACGTCTCGCAGATGCTTGGGGAGCCTTACCTCGACTACCTCTGCGCCGACGCTCTCTAGCATCAGGCGGTGCTCGCGAAAGTCTCCTTGTAAGGCCAAAACTCCGATTCTCGGATATCTGCGCACTTTACCAACCTGCCCTTAGACTTTGTACTTAAGGCTCCTAACTGGAATTAAGCAACAGCACGTTCACCAACCGCGCTTCGCCATCTTTTCTTCTTCACTGAGAGTGTCTAAGTTAATCCCAACCATGGGCTCTCCCAGGTCCTCGCTAACCTGAGCCAGCACGTCTGGGTCTTTGTAGTGGGTTACGGCCTTCACAATGGCTTTAGCGCGCCTTGCCGGGTCACCCGATTTGAAGATCCCCGAACCCACAAATACGCCGTCCATTCCCAGTTGCATCATCAACGCAGCGTCTGCTGGGGTGGCTATTCCTCCGGCGGCAAAGTTAACGACAGGTAGCTTACCGTGCTCATGGACGTACCTCACCAGTTCCAGCGGCGCTTGCAAACTCTTGGCTTCAGCCACCAGCTCATCAGACCTCATCGCCCCAATACGGCGTATGGCTTTCATGACGCTGCGAGCGTGCCTCACTGCCTCCACGACGTTGCCGGTTCCCGCCTCGCCCTTAGTCCTAATCATGGCGGAGCCCTCAGATATTCTCCTTAACGCCTCGCCCAAGTCTCTAGCGCCGTTGACGAAAGGCACCTTAAACGGCCATTTATCTATGTGGTGCTCCTCGTCCGCGGGGGTTAGCACCTCGGATTCGTCTACAAAATCGACTCCCAGAGCTTCCAATATCTGCGCCTCGACGAAGTGACCTATGCGCGCCTTGGCCATAACGGGTATCGACACCGCGGCTATGATCTCTTTGATTATCTTAGGGTCGGACATTCTGGCTACGCCGCCTTGGGCTCTGATGTCTGCGGGCACCCTTTCGAGAGCCATGACGGCTACCGCTCCGGCTTCTTCTGCTATCTTGGCCTGCGCCGCATTCGTAACGTCCATTATGACGCCGCCTTTAAACATCTCCGCGAAGCCGGTTTTTACCAATTGCGTCCCTTTTTTCATTTTTTATCTCCTCATCTATGCGGTAGGTACGACCACGGGTTTCTCGTTCTGCCGCCTATACGCACTTCGAAATGCAGATGGGGCCCCGTAGCAAAGCCCGTCCTGCCAACGTAGCCCAGAAGGGAACCCTGTTTTACGCGCTGCCCTCTGCGTACCGATATTCGCGACATGTGACCGTATAACGTTTCTACTCCCCCACCGTGGTTTAGCTTGACGTAGTAGCCATAACCTACGCGCGTCCAACCCGCTTCTTCGACAACGCCCCCTTTGGCGGCGTAGATGGGAGTCCCTTGCGGAGCCGCCAAGTCTATTCCTGTATGGACGCGGTGAAAACGGCGATAGTAATGTGCGTCATGATAATAGGCGGTTATCTTGAAATGGCTGAGTGGCCACTGGAAGCCTCGCGCCGACGTCCCGCCTCGGTAGGCGACCTGTCTCAGGCGGGCCGCTCTCTGCGCAGCCAGTTTGCGACGTCTTTCCGCGGCCTTTCTCTTTTCCTCCTCGCGTCGCTGCTCCAGCCTCACCATTGCTTCTTTGGCGGCTACGCCCGGCACGAGTAAGGCGTCTCCCGGCTTGACCTCCGTAGGGTCGGTTACTCCGTTCAATTTGGCGAGCTTGAGGATGTCTACACGATAACGGCGGGCTATGGTCTCTAAGGTGTCGCCTTTCTCCACCTTGATCAGCAAACCGGTGCTGGAAGTGGGTATATACAGTCTTGCCCCCAATGGCAACCGATCAAGGCTGGCCATGTCCGGATTGGCCGATACTATGTCTATTACCTTCAGACCATAATTGCTGGCTATCCCGTCCAAGGTATCGCCTTTTCTGACGGAGTAAACCAACACTCCAGGAGGAAGCCTGGGTTCTTTCCTGCTGTCGTGTATTCTTATGGGGATTTGCAGCGGCTGGCCAGGCTTTAGAGTAACACTGTCGATCTTTGAAGCCTTTTTGATGTCACCGACCGCGCTGCCGTATCTTTTTGCAAGAAGCAATAGCGACTCGCCAGGCCGGACCGTGTGAAATATCACCCCGTATTTTGGCGCCGGTTTGAGGACTATGACCTCTTCTGAAGGCGTACTCTGCGCCGCTCCTTCTTCGGGAATCATGTCTAGCGGAGACATGGGTATGGCGAAGAGCGCTCCAGCGAATAGAAGTTTTATTAAGCCTTCCAGGCTCCTCACCGCGCCGGCCTCCAGCGGAAATTATACCTCATTTGCCAGCTAATGTTGCTAAGAATTCCTTATTGGACTTCGTCCTCTTAAGACGCCCCAGGAGCATTTCCATTGCTTCTGCTGGGTCCATATCCGCCAATACCTTGCGGAGCAGCCACATCTTGTGCAATACTTCTTCGCCCAGCAACAGCTCTTCCCGGCGGGTGCCAGACTTGAGGATATCTATAGCCGGGAAGACGCGTCTCTCTTCGAGCCTGCGCGATAAGTGCAGCTCCATGTTGCCCGTGCCCTTGAACTCCTCGAAAATGACGTCGTCCATGCGGCTGCCTGTCTCTACTAGCGCCGTCGCGAGTATCGTTAACGATCCGCCGCCGCGAATGTTGCGCGCCGCGCCCAAAAAGCGCTTGGGGAAGTGCAACGCTGCCGAATCCAGTCCGCCGGAAAGGGTGCGCCCAGTCGGCGGTGTTACTAGGTTGTTGGCGCGGGCTAGCCTGGTAATTGAATCTAGCAGTATCACCACGTGGCCGCCTTCTTCCACCACGCGCCTGGCTCTTTCGTGTACGAACTCAGCTACGCGAATGTGATTCTGCGGAGGCTCGTCGAAGGTGCTTGCTATTACCTCTGCATCCCTGACGGACTCGCGAAAGTCCGTTACCTCTTCGGGCCTTTCGTCAATCAGAAGAACGATGACCTTTACGTCCTTCTCGTTGTGAACTATGGCGTTGGCTATCTTCTTCAGCAAGGTGGTCTTGCCGGCCTTGGGAGGGGCGACTATCAGCCCGCGCTGCCCCCTACCGATTGGAACCAGCAGGTCGATCACCCTGGTAGACAGCTCGTCCGGTTCCGTTTCCAGTACGAGCTGCGTTTCAGGGAATTGCGGAATAAGGTCGTCGAACTTTGGTCTCTTGACGGCTTGTGCCGGTTCCAGGCCGTTTATCGCCTCTACCCTGGTGAGGGTGCCGTATTTTTCGTTCTCACGCGGCGGACGCGCCTTGCCCACTATGTAGTCGCCTGTGCGCAGTTGAAATTGCTTTATCAGGCCGGCGCTGACTATTACACTGCGCGACTCCAGATTGTAGACGTTATCTTGCAAGAAGCCATAGCCGTCAGAGCTGGTTTCTAAGTATCCCTTGGCAATAGATAGGCCCTCATCTTGGGCCTGGTGTTCCATTATCGCCATTACCAGTTCGTCCTTGCCCATCTTCTTGTAATTCTGCAAACCCAGTTGCGCCGCTAGAAGATGCAGCTCGGGAAGTATCTTGCTGTTTAGTTCTTTGTAGCCCTGGACGCTCTCTGTCTTGTTAATCGTTTTTTTCTTGCTCATAGTTCTCGCTTTGCTTTCTCCCAATCACTCAGGAACCGTCTGATTCCGATGTCCGTAAGCGGATGTTTTACCATGGCGCGAATTACTTTGTACGGTACTGTAGCGATGTGCGCGCCCGCTAGAGCCGCTTGGGTAACGTGTTGCGGGTGCCTTACTGACGCCGCAATTATTTCAGCGGTCAATCCGTGAATGTCGCCTATCTCGCGGATGTCCCTGATAAGCTGCATGCCGTCTGCGCCGGTGTCGTCTATTCTGCCAATGAAAGGGCTTATGTATTTTGCGCCCGCTCGCGCGGCAAGTAGCGCCTGATTCGCTGAGAATACGAGCGTCATGTTTACCGCTATTCCGTCCGTAGCCAGCTTACTACATGTCTGCAAGCCTTCTTCGTTCATGGGCAGCTTTATAACCACGTTTTCGTCTATTGCAGCCAGTTCTTTGGCCTCTTTATACATATCTTCGGCCTTGCTGGATAGAACCTCCGCAGATACTGGCGCCTTAACCAGTGTGGCAATCTGCTTGATGACCTCTTTAAAGCGCGCATAGAAAGCGTCCTCTGAGGAAAATGTTTCTCCGGCGGAGGTTAGCGCCTTGGCCACCAGGCTGGGGTTGGTCGTTACCCCCTGCAATACTCCATAACCGTATATTTCATTGATTTCCCGTAAGTCCGCAGTATCTATGTATAGCTTCATAACCTACCTCTTTTTTTGTTGGAAACTACCTCTCTGGTCGCTTGGGCTATTTTAGCTGATTCGAGTCGAGACTTCAAGTTGATTAGCAGTCGTGCTTTTTGTAGGATTACGGCAAGCCGCTTGCCTTCCGAGGCTGGATTATAACCCAGCCCGGCGGCGGTGTAAAGGCAACGATAGGGACGGCACTTGTGCACCGTTTTACAGCGAGCCGCGACGGTGCGAGGCGGTAAACGGGCGCAAACAGCCATCACCCTGGAGCCGCAGGAAGAAAGGCTTGTAATTGCTGAGTAGACCCTGACGGGTGCGCCCGTTACAGCGCAATAGAGAGCGGGAGAACGGCCCATGTTTTGTGGCCCCCGGCTGACGAACAGTCCGTTGGCCGCTGTTTGGAATCCACGAACTTCCTGAGGTCTTCTCCCGAAGCGCGGTGGTACCGCGGAGCGCTTGCTTCGTCCGCGCGCGCCTCTTGGCGCGCTATTTTTTGGAGGTGGTCATGGCAGACGAGACGATCTTTAAACCGGTCGAAGACAAGAGTTTCCCCGAGCTCGAAGAGTCCGTACTGGAGTTTTGGAGAAAGCACCACATCATCGAACGCAGTTTTGCGCACAACTCCGGATCTGAGCAGTTCAACTTTTACGAGGGGCCGCCCACTGCCAACGGCAGACCTGGTGTGCACCACGCCCAGGCCCGCAGTTATAAGGACCTTTTTCCACGATTCAAGCTCATGCAGGGTTTTCACGTACCGCGCAAAGGCGGTTGGGATACCCACGGCCTGCCCGTGGAGCTAGAGGTGGAGAAAAAGCTTGGTCTCAAGCACAAGCACGAGATTGAAGCTTACGGTATCGAGAAGTTCAACGAGGCTTGTCGTAATTCGGTTTTTGAATACGAAAGCGAATGGCGTAGGTTTTCCGAGCGCATTGCCTACTGGGTTGACCTTGATAACGCCTACCGCACGCTGGACTCCAGCTATATAGAATCGGTATGGTGGAGCCTCAAGAAGCTCTGGGAAAAAGACCTGCTTTATCGTGACTACAAAGTCGTGCCCTATTGCCCACGTTGCGGCACACCGCTTTCCAGCCACGAAGTAGCGCAAGGATACGCGGAAATCACCGACCCCTCCGTATACGTAAGGTTTACCTTAAAGAACGCCGCGGCTATCGGCTTGGAAAATGAGCGCGTGAGCATGTTGGTCTGGACCACCACGCCATGGACTTTGCCTGGCAACGCCGCCGCCGCGCTCAACCCAGACTTCGACTACAGCGCCTTTAGGGCGGACGGGGAAGTTCTCATACTCGAAACAAGCTTGGGCCGTTCTTTGCTCGGCGAAGAGGCCGAAATTATAAAATCGTGGCCCGGAAGAGAGCTGGAGGGACTGGACTACGAACCCCCCTATCGCTTCGTCACCCCCCCCAAAAAAGCTTGGTACACCGTCTTGGCCGATTATGTTACCAAAGATGACGGCACCGGCATCGTTCACCAAGCTCCCGCCTTCGGCGCCGAAGACATGGAGATTGCGCGTAAATACGACTTACCGTTGATACTTACCGTAGACGAAGACGGCAAGCTGACCGTGGGACCTTGGCAGGGAGTCTTTTTTCGCGACGCTAACAAGGAAATCGTGCGTGACTTACGAGATCGCGGACTGCTATTCAGGCGAGAAGACTACCTGCACAACTACCCTCACTGCTGGCGCTGCAAAACGCCTTTGATGTACTACGCCACGGAAACTTGGTTCATCAAGAACACCGCCTTCAAGGACCGCCTTTTGCAGCTCAATGAAGAGATTAACTGGGTGCCGCAGCACATCAAGCATGGCCGCTACGGCGACTGGTTGAACAACCTGGTCGACTGGGCGCTGAGCAGAAACCGTTATTGGGGAACTCCGTTGCCAATATGGACCTGCCAGGAATGCGGCGATCAAGCTCTCATCGGCAGCTATAGCGAGCTCGCAGAGCGTTGGGGCAAAGACCTGCCCGCAGACTTCGACCCGCACAGACCGCACGTTGATGCTATTACCCTCAAGTGCGAAAAATGCGGCGGCGAGATGAGGCGCGTGCCTTACGTTATCGACGTCTGGTATGACTCCGGCGCCATGCCTTTTGCGCAACATCACTACCCCTTCGATAACCACGACGTCTTCGAAAGAAGTTTTCCGGCGGACTTTATCTCTGAGGGCATCGACCAGACCAGGGGCTGGTTCAACAGCTTGCACCAGCTGGGAACGATGCTTTTCGATTCCGTCGCCTTCAAGAACGTCATCTGTCACGGCCTGATGCTGGACGAATCCGGTCTCAAGATGTCCAAGTCGCGTGGCAACGTGGTGAATCCTTGGGAGATAATCGCGGAGTTCGGCGCCGACGCACTGCGCTGGTACGTTTATGTTTCCGCCCCTCCCGAGGCTAACCGCCGCTTTGGCCCAAATCTTGTCCGCGACGTTGTCCGTGACTATTTCCTGACCCTGTGGAATACGTATAAGTTCTTTGTAACCTATGCCAATCTCGACAGGCCTTCCCTGCTGAGCCCTCCTGCCCTGTCTTCGCGGCCGGAGATGGACCGCTGGCTACTCGCGAGACTTCAGAAGCTAATCGAAGAGGTGACCGCCAGGCTCGAGGACTATGATCCCACCGGTTCCGCCAGGGCTCTGAGGAGCTTTGTGGTAGAAGAGTTGTCCCAATGGTACGTACGCAGGAACAGAAGGCGTTTCTGGAAAAACGAGGACGAGCTAGACCGCGAATCCGCCTACGCTACCCTGTGGCAGGCGCTTAACACGGTTGTGCACCTGAGCGCCCCCTTTACGCCTTTCTTTGCCGAGTCGCTCTACCAAAACCTGGTAAGGTCTGTTGCAAAGGAGGCCCCCGACTCGGTTCATCTATCTTCCTGGCCTACGAGCGACGCCGCCTATAGCGATGAAAAACTGGTGGGCTGGATGGACGCAGTGATCCATGTGGTCGGCCTAGCCAGGTCCGCTCGGGCCAAGTCTGGCGTCAAAACGAGAATTCCTTTGCCTGAGTTACTGGTCACGGCCCCGACCACAGAAGCCAGGGCAGGCCTTTCGCATTTCGCAGGTGAGCTGGCGGATGAGCTTAACGTCAAAAAGGTGCGTGTCATATCTCCTGACGAGCCCCTGCTTAGCTACCGCATCAAGCCTAATCTGCCTATCTTAGGTCGAAAATACGGTAAAGACCTGCCTCGCGTGCGGGAAGCCTTGCTAAAAGCTGATCCCTCAGAGGTCGCGCGGCGCGTACGCGCTAATGAGGAGATAGAACTTGGCGAATTCCGGCTGCTTCCCAGTGAAGTAATCGTAGAAGCACTTGCGCCTGAGGGTTACTTCGCGCTGGAAAAAGACGGTTACCTCGCGGCGCTCGATACCAGGTACGACGATGAACTTTATCTCGAGGGCCTGTCGCGCGAGTTGATTCGCAAGTTGCAACAGACTCGTAAGGAAATGGACTTACACGTTGCCGATCGGATTTTCGTCACCTACCAGGCTACCGGCAACTTCAAAAAGGCGCTCGAAAAACACTCTCGTCGCATTGCCGAAGAAACGCTGGCGTTAAAGCTGGAGGATGGCGCTTTTGGCGGCGGCTACGAGACTCTCATCGAGGATAAAGACGACGGCTCCGTGCGCTTTTGGCTTCGCAAAGCTCAAGCTTAGCGGCTAAGGGGCCGTAGGGCGCGCACTACGGCCCCTTAGCCCCCGAATATCATTCCCAGATAGATCGTCTGCGCGTAGTCTAGCATTCTAGAAATGGGCCCGTTAAGGCGAAGGTCTGCGACGATGAGCAAAAAGGTGTACATTGCGTATCTGTCCAGCTTCCAGACGAGAGGCTGATACTTCTTGGGGAGCGCTGATAAGAGGATCCGCGATCCGTCTAGCGGGGGTACGGGCACGAGGTTGAAGAGCGCCAAAATGAGGTTTATTACGCCGGCGTAAAAAAAGACTATCGCAGCGACGCCCAAAGCGCCATGAGGATTGTTCTTCACCAAAGCGTAGTAAACGGTCTGAGGGTCGCCTGCGTAAAGCCGGTATAACAGCAACCCGAATACCGTAGCCAACGTCAGGTTTATTAGTATCCCCGCTACTGACACCGCCAACAATCCCAGCCTCGCAGGCCGCAGCTTGGCTACTGATATTGGCACGGGCCTCGCCCAGCCTACACCCGCAAATAGTAGTAGCAAAGCGCCTAAAGGGTCCAGGTGCGCAAGTGGGTTCAAAGTGAGCCTGCCAGCGCGTTTGGCGGTATCGTCTCCGAAAAGGTAAGCCGCGAACCCGTGCCCCAGCTCGTGTAAGACTAAGGATATTACCAGGACGCTGGCGAGTATCAGAAACGTGAGTGGTTCTTTCAGGAGAAGACTTATCAGCATATTCTTATCACAGTCCTATCGTGCGCAAAGCCGTTGCTAGCAGACCCAGCAGGCCGCTCTGAACAGCCCCAAGGACGCCCGTATAGCTCAAAACCAAGAAAATCAACACGAAGCCAAGCGTCCCGTAAGACGCCAACTGATCCATAAACCTGCGCGCCTGGTAGCTGCCGGCGGCGTAGACCGCCCTAGCGCCGTCCAGCGGCGGCACTGGAAACAAGAATACCGCCGCCTCCAGCACCATTACGCTGGCCGAGACCTGTAGCCCGAGAGCTATCTGCCCCAGCCCGAAATTGTTTGGCAGCAGTGCGGCCAGCACGAGGTATACGAACGCCGTTAGCAAAAAACCCACAGGCCCCAGCATGGAAACTATCAAACCCTTGCGGCCGCTGAGCCTGAAAGGTACGCTTTTTGGCCAACCAAAACCGAAAATTGCCAAGAACAACAGTCCTAACGGGTCGAGGTGGGTCTTGGCGTCCAGCGTCAGAAAACCCATGCGCCGCGGCAGCGAGTCTTTGTAGTAATCAGCCGCCCACGCCTGAACGAGGTTGTGTACAACTAGCCCGAAGGCTGAAGCGGCGAACGCCACCAGGAATACTAGCGGTTGGCTAAGGTAGGTTAGTAGTCCCATATTCATCAATCAGTCTACGCGCAAGTGTGAGCTCTTCATCATAATTACTGACTTCCCCGCTTTGCCGCGCCTGCCGCAGTCGTCGCAGCACCTCGCCAACGCGGGGTCCGGGCTTCATCCCCATAGCCAGTAGGTCGCGTCCCATCAGACGCTGTTGCGGGCGAGAAAGCGGCTCGGCCAGCTGCGGGTGCAGCGCCGCTACCGCGTCTATTATCGGCTTGCCTAGCGCCCGCACTTTGTCGATATCCTGCGGCGGCTTTCTCACAACTTCCAGCCCCTGCAACCAGCGTCTCGGTAAGGAGTAATCTTGCAGCAAGGCCTCGGCGTCTTGGGAACTGCTGAGCAGAAGTAAGCCATACGATTCGGGCTCTACCCTTTTGGCTGGCCTTAGCGACTGCAGACGCTCGAGCGCCTGCCAGGTCTCTGCTGCAACTTTTAGGCCGTATAGCTTTTCAAGCAGCTGGTATCTATCGGCGATTCTTAGCGCACGCAAGGGATTCGGCTCGGCCAGCAACAGCCTTAATTCGCGCCCTAGCCGCCGCGCCGACTGTGCCGTTATTGGGCGGGACAGAGCCTCGCGTAGCTGCCTCTCGGCCTCTTCGTGAAAAACGAAACCAAGTCTCGCCTGTAGCCTGACGCCCCTGATGATGCGGCTGGGATCCTCCAGAAAGCTTAAGGGATGTAGCGGCCGCAACAGCTTAGCTGGTAAGTCGTCGAGCCCGCCGAAGGGATCTATTAGCAGCCGCGGTTCTGGCGTCAGCCTCATGGCCATCGCATTTACGCTAAAATCCCGCCTTGCCAGGTCTCGCGCCAGGCTGCTCTCGCGCACTTGCGGGAGCGCTCCCGGCTCGCGGTATTCTTCTTCTCGCGCGGTAGCTATGTCCACCTCTATGCCGCTCTCGAGAGCGGCGTGAGCCGTTGCGAAGGCATAGTGCTGCGAATAGGAGCCGCCGAACCGCAAGGTAAGCTCCTTAGCTAGAAGCGCAGGGGCTAGGCCTTCGACTACCAAGTCAACGTCCGGGCTCGATTCGCCAAGCAAAGCGTCTCTTATCGATCCGCCGACTAGGTATACGCTACCCTCTGGGGTAATTTCTGGTATGGCCTCGAGCACCTCTCTGACTCCCTGCGGCAGACCGCGCCAGATTGTTTCGGGGGTGTCGCTTTCGGGCTTTTGCGGCAAGCGGTACAGGTCGGTGCGCGTGAATATTCCAACCGCCCTGCCCGCCTGGTCGACGATTACCACTTTTCCCGCTCCCTCCTTCAAGGCCCTTTTGGCCGCAGCCAGCGGAGCGTTCCTGGGCAAGGTCTTAGCCGTCGAGGCCAGCGATTTTACCGCACCGGTACCCATGCCGTAACGAACGGCCCTTTCCAGATCGCGGCGCCTTACTACGCCTACAACGTGCTCGTTTTCGTCCAGCACGGGCATTGCCCCATAGCCAAGCCTGCGCATCTGCGCCAGCGCCTCTTGCGCCGTCGTGTCTGGGGCGAGACCTACGATAGGCTTCGTCATTACGTCGAATAGCCGTATCGCTGGAGAGCTATTGCGTATTTGCGCGAGCAGGCTCGCGGCGACCTCGTCTACTCCCGCCTCAGCACGGGCGAAGGCTGCGGCGGCGTGGCCTCCGCCACCGTAGGCGCCTTGCAATATCCTGCCGACATCCAGACGTTTCTTACTACGGGCGATTATCAAAGTTTGTCCTTCCTGCTCGAGTAAAACGAATGCTGCGTCTGCCGCTGAGATTTTTAGCAGTTCGCCAGCTAGCGGTGCTAGTGAATAAGAGTAGTCAGCTTTAGATATCTTCAGTAAAGCGACACTGTAGCCCGACACCTCTTCAACCGTCGCGCCCTCTAGCAGCCTCTGCAATTCATGAGGCGAGGCGCCCGCTTGCGCCGTCTGCAACCAATCGTTGACCCGCAAAAGGTTTGCTCCGTTTTCCAGGAGCCAGGCCGCGGCCCGCAGGTCATCTGCGCTGGTGCCCGGATAGCTGAATCCACCTGTATCTTCGTACAGCCCGGCGTAGGCCAGTGTGGCCTCTTCGGCCCCAATGCCAATGCCTCTTTCCCGGAGCAGGCCCACCAGTACCGTGACCGTAGCCCCAGTTTCGCGCAGCGAACCCGCGACTGCTGGAATGCTGTTTTTGCCGTATGTGTGGTGGTCATAGACCGTTACTGGCGCCTTGCCTACTAATAGCGAGAACTTACCGAGCCTAGAGGCGCTGGAAGTATCGCAAACTACCAGGCTGCTGACTTGCTGCGGCTCCACTTCGTCCTCGTCGAGTATCTCTAGCTTATCGCCGTAATCGTCGAGCACTTTCTGTATCCTGCTGTCGAATCCGCCGACGCGTACCAGCCTAGCGCCGGGGTGGAGATATCTGGCCAGCACCATGGAACCTAAGGCGTCTAGGTCGAGATTTTCATGCCCGAGGATTATTACCATCGTCTTTAAATTATATATTACTTATACCGGTCGTATTTTTGCGATGTTTGTTATGTGATGATTATCCCAACTGATATATAACGTGCATAGCTGTATCTATATACTGCTCAGGCGCGAGACGTCTCTTGGGGAAGCGCAGCCCTGGAGGGTAGCGGGTTTCTTCTACCGGCACCCCCAGTTGCCGCATCCCTTTGGCGTCGTACTCAATAGGCCACTTGGCGAGGACGAGCTGAACGTACTGCTCGTCTTCGCTGATTGAAAGGACCCCCCTCTGCTCCGCTACTATCCTCAGCCGCGAAAGCGCGAATAAGTTTGCGACTTCTTGCGGCATCGCGCCGTAGCTGTTTTTGAGGCTGCGCTCGAGCCTGACCAAGTCTGCTATTCTGCCGGCCTCGGCCAGTTTGCCGTAGACACGGCTGCGCTCTGCTGCGTCTCTGATGTACTGCGGCGTCAGCCTGGCGCTGACGGCTAGGTCTATACTGACCCTGCGCAGATCGGGTTCTTCCTTACCCTGCAGCTTTTTGACCGCCTGCGCCAGCAGCTCGGTATAAACCTCGAAACTGACCGCTTGTATGTGCCCGTGCTGCTCTGGACCAAGAATGTTGCCTACTCCGCGAATCTGCATGTCCTTTTCCGCCAGCCTGTGACCGCTGCCCAGGTCGGTCAGGTCTTCGAGCGCCGCCAGCCTCCTTTCGGCCGCTTCGCTCAACTTACGGGGGTGCAATAAGTAGGCGTAGGCTTCTTGCGAGCGCCTGCCCACTCTTCCCCTCAGCTGGTAGAGACTGGCCAGCCCAAGTTTGTCGGCCCTCTCGATAACTATCGTATTTACCTCGGGGATGTCCAATCCCGATTCGACTATCGTGGTGGCCACCAGCACGTCGAAGGCTCCGCGCGCGAAGTGCGACATTACCTCTTCGATATCCCTATCGGGCATCTGGCCGTGCACCACCGCGATCCGCGCCTCCGGCAACAAGCGCTGAAGGTGCCTGGCTCGAGCCTCTATGCTGCTAATGCGGTCGTGTACGTAAAACGTCTTCCCGCCCCGCTGCAGCTCGTAGAGCACCGCCTGGCGCACCAGCTGGTTATCGTACGGAGCCACAAGAGTATTTATCGGTTTCCTGCCCGGCGGCGGGGTCTGAATGCTGGATACGTCTTTAAGGCCCACTAAGGCCTGATAAAGCGTGCGAGGTATGGGGGTAGCGGAAAGCATTAGTACGTCCACGTTGGCGGCCATTTCTTTTATGCGCTCTTTTTGCGCGACGCCAAAGCGGTGCTCCTCGTCTACTATCAGTAATCCCAGCCGCTTAACCTCTACCGCCTCACCCAGCAGGCGGTGCGTTCCTATTACTATATCGACCTTTCCCTCCGCCAAGCCCCTCAGCGCCTCGCGCGCCCTGGCCTCGGGCGTGAACCGCGAGAGCATTGCCACCTCCACCGGCAGCTCGCGGTAGCGCTCTTTGAACGTCTGATAATGCTGCTCCGCCAGCAGCGTCGTCGGCGTCAGGTAGACGACCTGAGCTCCGTGGCCGACCACGCGGTGGGCGGCCCTGAGGGCAATCTCGGTCTTGCCAAAACCTACGTCTCCGCTTATCAAGCGGTCCATTGGCGCCGGCGACTCGAGATCACGCAGGGTGTCTTGCAGAGCCCTTTTTTGGTCCTCTGTTAGTTTGTGCGGGAACGTATCTACTATCAGGCTGTCCCACTCCGGAATAGCTGGATAAGCTTTCCCTTTTGTAGCTCTTCTCTTGGCGTGTAAAACCAGTAGCTTTTGCGCCAAGGCCTCGGCGTCCGCCTGGGCTTTCTCCTTGGCCTTCTGCCAGGCTTTCTTTCCCAGACTCGACAATTTTGGGGGCTCGTCAGAGGTCGCGGGGTGGCGCCTTAGCAAATACAGCTGCTCCACCGGAACGAACAAACGGCCTTCGCCGGCGTAGCGTAGCTCTAGGTAATCTCGCACCGCGCCGAGCGCCTCACGGCTGACTATCCCCCGAAAAAGCCCTATACCGTGTTCGGGGTGTATCAGGTAGTCGCCAGCCGTGAGAGCTCCCGGATCCTGCGGGCGCTTAGCGGAGGAGAACACCTTGGAACGGCTCCCCCAAGCTCCGCCGAAAGAGAAGAGCAACTGTTCCGTAAGCAACACCAGTCTATTTTCTTCGTCAAGAAAACCGCCGGCGAAACGGCCCGGCAGCAGCTGCAGGCCGCTCTTTTCAGAGAGCGTTCCGCCGAGGCGGTATTCCACGTCCTGCAGATAGTTTTCAATGATGTACTGGCGCGTCTTGTCGTGCTCGTAAACGAGTGCTACGCGCCAACCCTTCTTCAGCCATTCAACGACGTCTTTTTTAAATTGCTTCAGTCTTGCGTGATACGGCGGCAAAGGTATGAGGCTACTTTTCGCGCTCGGCAACGTGGGGCCGCCGACGCCAAACGTTATCAGCTCCCGCTCTTCGAGGAGAGGCCACAACTCTTGCGGCAGCGTTACCGGCGTGTCGATAAAAACGGGACCGCCGAACAGCTTTAGAGCCGGAGTCTTTTCCGCGTCGCGCAGCGGCTTTCGCGCGTTTATTATGGCGCTTTCCTGCGGTTTCCCCGCTACGAAGAGAGACTCGATCTCTTCGCCAAAAAACTCAGCCCTAACGTCTCCTATGATTACAGTTTCGCCTTTGACCTGATACGTCTCTTCGCGCTCGTAGCCCAGAGCGTGCAGCTTTTCTAACAAATCTTGCCGTTTATACGTTTTTCCGCGTTGCAGAACCAGCCGCCATTCATCGGGGCTTGCCGGCAGCTCGCGGCTAGCCTCCTCGTAGTCGAAAGCTACCTTCTCAGCGACGCCGTACTGTTCTATTCCCGGATTGAACCAAGCCGCCGCGCCAAATACTCCCACGTCGCGGTATAGCGGCATTCGCTCCCGGGGCGCTAACAGAATTGACGGTCCGCCGCGCCGCGCCCATATATACGCCCGCGCCACCTGGGGGAGGCCGGCCAGCATGTAACCCTGGTAGTCTTTGTCTTGCATATTCTCCATATACATGCAGAGCCGCCTGACGCTCCGCGCTTCGTTAGAATAGTGTTCGTGCGTTTCCTTGTCTACCACCGCAACCCTGCTTTGGGGGCCCGTCTTGTTTAACCGTTTGCTAGAACATCTGCCCTGGAGGCGTGCTGAGTTACTGCCGCTTTTTTTGCTGGCTAGCCTAGTCGGCCTAGCGGAGTACGTCAGAACCGGCATTTTTACCGCGTATCTTCCGCAGTTGCACGGCAAGGACCTGGGCCTGGGCGTCGTCGGCCTGGCGGCCACGCTGCAATACTTAGCCGATACCCTGTTGCGCTCGCCCGCTGGGCACCTTAGCGAGCGCTACGGAGCGGCGCGCTTACTGCCGCCGGCGGCGCTGCTGGCGTTTTTGAGCGCTCTGCTCATTATCTTTGCGGGTAATCCATTTCTCATACTCGCCGCCGCTCTGCTGAACGGCGCAGCCGTTTCTGCCTTCTGGCCTACGCTGATGACCTTTTCCAGCAGGGCCGCCAACGATAACGAAGACGGCCGCGCCATAGGATTCACCTTTACCCTGGTGGCCCCTTTCATCGGCGCAGGAGTGCTGCTCACCGGCTACTTGTACGGGGTCTCGGCGCGCCTGGCGGCGGCGTCGCTCACTTTTGTCCTGGTCTTGTTGGTGGTCCTTGCCCTCGCCGGCGCTTTACTGTTTTTCGCCCGCAACGTCGCCCCGCAACAGCGGACAGGAAACTTTCCCTGGCGTCTCTTGGTTTTGCTGGCTCCGGGAGCGCTAATGCAAATGCTGGCGTTGGGGCTTTTGACGCCTATTCTCTACCCTTACCTGGACCAGCTCGGCTTTAGCACTCGCGACCTAATCCTGGCGATGGTCGCCGGCGGCGTCGCTGAGTTTTCTTTGATTTCTCCGTTTGGGAAGCTGGTTGATAAAAGTGAGCCGTTCCGCATTTTCGTGCTGGCTCTCAGCCTGGCCGGGGGCGCCCTTTTCGCTTTCTCACAGATTGCTTCTCTTTTAGGCTTGGTGTTGATGGCCGTTTTTGCCGGCGCGGTCCAGGCTATCCTGATACCCGCCTGGGGAGGTCTCATTTCACGTACGCTCCCCGACGAGTACAAAGCCAGTTCCTGGGGGGCGCTGATGACCTTTGAGGGGCTGGGTTTTGCCCTTGGTCCCGTCATCGGCGGCTATAGCTGGCAGCTTATCGGCCACAAAGCGCCATTCTTGGTAGGCGCAGCTCTATATCTTCTCGTGGCCGCCTTTTACCTCATACGGCTAATTAAGGGATCGAGTCGCGGGTGATTATCGCTTAAAATACGCCAATGGACCTCTCTCTCTGGGCGAAACTAGACGGAACCGTCGTCAACGTAGCGACGGTCTTGGCGGGCTCTTTGCTTGGCCTATTACTAAAGAACCGCCTGCCCGAGAGAATGCAACTGGCGATAGTTCAGGGGGTGGGCCTTGTTACCCTGTTTATCGGGTTTACCATGGCCTCGGCTATGCAAAAGGCCGCCGCGGGGGCCGTCAGCGGCGTGGTGCTGGGCCTGCTCTCCCTCGTCCTCGGCGGGCTTTTAGGCGAGTATTTGGGCCTCGAAGAGCGCCTGGAAGCTATGGGAGACCTACTAAAAAGGAGCGTCGGCGGCGCCGGCGGTTTTACCGAAGGCTTTGTCGCCGCGAGTCTGCTTTTCTGCATCGGCCCGATGACCCTCATAGGCTCCATCAACAACGGCCTTTTGGGGGACCCCAACCTGCTCTTCGTTAAAGCTACCCTCGACGGCCTCTCGGCCCTGGCTCTCTCCGCCAGTTTTGGCGTAGGCGTCACATTCAGCGCTCTGGTCGTGCTGCTCTACCAGGGCGGCCTCTCTCTTTTGGCCGCCAGCGCGGCCAGCGTTTTACCCGACCCGGCGGGCGACCCGCGGGTTCTTCTGGTAACCGGCGTTGGCGGTCTGATGATTATCGGCCTTGGCATAAATCTACTCAAATTGTCGCGAATCCGGGTGGCCTCTTTTTTACCCTCAATATTTATCGCGCCACTTTTTTGGCTGCTGGCCAAAGTGCTAAGCTAGCCTCATGGAAGTTACCCCTGACCTGGTAAGACATCTGGCGCATCTTAGCCGACTGGAACTTTCGGAGGCTGAGACCTCTCGCATAATCCCTGAGCTGCACTCCATACTCGGGTATTTTGAACGCATCAAAGAGCTAGACCTAGAAAACGTTAGTGAGATGGTAAGGCCCATTTCCAGCGAGAACACCCTGCGCCAAGACGCATCCGGCGCCAGCCTGCCCCAAGAGCAAGCCCTCGCCATGGCCCCCGAACGCGAAGAAGGCTTTTTCAAACTTCCGCGCGTCGTCGAGGAGGGCCGCTGATGCTAGATATCAAGTTTATTCGCGAGAACCCGGACTTGGTAAAAGATGGCATCCGCAAGAAACGTGAGTTTGACGCCCTGCCCTTGGTAGACGAGCTTATAGACCTAGACGAGCGCCGCCGTCGCCTGCTAAGCGAAATAGAGTCTTTGCGCAGCCGCCAAAAAAAGCTTGCCAAGGAGGTAGGGCGCGCCAAGGCTCACGGCCAGGACGCCGCTGACCTGCTGGCTAAATCGGCGGATCTGGCCGGCTACTTGAAAAAGCTGGAGGCGGAGGAAAAGGATTTGGCGCTTAGCATCCAGCGCATTCTGCCGCAGATTCCTAATCTGCCCCACCCGTCGGCGCCTCCAGGCGAGAGCGAGGCCGATAACGTGGTCGTTAAGGAGTGGGGCGAGAAACCTTCTTTTGACTTCGAGCCAAAGCCCCATTGGGACATAGCGGGGCGCTTGGGAATAATCGATTTCGAACGCGGCGCCAAGGTTTCTGGTTCGGGGTTCCCCTTTTACGTAGGCCAAGGAGCGCGCCTGGTTCGGGCGCTGGAAAATCTTTTTCTCGACTTCCACAGCGCCCGCGGCTTCGTGGAGGTGCGTCCGCCGCTCTTGGTGCGGGAGCAGGCCGCCTTCGGCACCGGCCAGATCCCCGACAAGGAAGGCATGATGTACCAGGTCTCGGGCGGCTACTACCTGATCCCCACCTCCGAGGTGCCGGTCACCAACCTGCACGCGGGCGAGATCCTCGAGGCCGAACGGCTGCCCCTCAAGTACACCGCCTACACCCCCAACTTCCGCGTCGAAGCCGGCAGCTACGGCAAGGACGTGCGCGGTCTCAACCGTCTGCACCAGTTCGACAAGGTGGAAATGGTCGTCTTCAGCCGTCCCGAGGAGAGCTACGACTGGCTGGAAAAGCTCACCCGGCAAGCCGAGGAGCTGCTCGAGCTACTGGGCCTCCCCTACCGGCGGCTCTTGATGTGCACCGCCGACATGGGCTTTACCCAGGCTAAGAAGTACGACCTCGAAGTCTGGAGCGCGGGGCAGCAGAAGTGGCTCGAGGTGAGCAGCATTTCCAACATGGAGGACTACCAAGCTCGCCGTCTCAAGACGCGCTACAGAAAAGGCGACGCCAAACCCCGCCTCGTTCACACTCTCAACGGCTCAGGCTTAGCATTCCCCAGGGTTATGGCTGCAATCATCGAGAACTATCAGGATGCGAGCGGCGGCTTCTCGCCCCCCGACGCACTGGCGGCTTATTTATAGGCCCGTAGAGGACGTGGCCGAAATTTGCCCACGGCGTAGTAAATCTCTATTATTGTGATTATTTACACTATATTATGTTCTTGTACATATATTCCCTTATTGAATCTATCCATTCTTAGTTCATCTATGTCTACCGTCTGCGCCCTTCCTTCGACTGCCTCTTCGGCTATGACTTGGCCTACCGCCGCCGCTTGCTGCACGCCGTGGCCGCTAAAGCCGACTGCGTTTATCCAACCGTCCTGGCCCGGCATCCTCCCCAGTATGGGATTGTTATCGGGCGTTACGGCATAATAGCCCCACCAACTAGCCCTTCGATCGAGCCTGGTCTGCTGCAGCCAAGGGAATCTCGCCAGTCCTACTTCAAGAGTGGGCTCGAGCCACTGCCAGTCCATGCCTTCGGTAAACCCCGGCTGCTCTGAGTGATTTGAACGGCCAAAAAGAATTCTCTGCTGCTCGCCTCGTAGATAGAAGCCGCTGGCGACGTCGACGACCAGCGGCAATCCGTTCGCCAGCTGCGTTGGCGCTGTCATGTACACCATTCTCCGCACCGGCTGCACCGGCAACTCAAACCCCGCCCGAGCGGCCACCTCGCCCGCCCACGCCCCGGCGGCGTTTATCACCAGCGGGCTTTCCACCTTGCCGGCGGGCGTTTGTAAAACCCAGGCTCCGCCCCTTCTTTCCGCAGCCATCATTGCCGTATCAGTCAACACTCTGGCGCCGAGTCTTTTAGCCATCTGCAAGTAGCCCATAGTTACCTGATGAGGATCAATTATGCCGTCAATCTCGCCCCAAGTCGCCAGTGTTACGCCAGTAACATCGAATTTCACGAGGGATTGCGCTTCGGCGGCGGAAAGCTTCTTGACGGGCGCTCCCAGTCGTCTTTGGGTCTCCAGCGCCTTGTGGTAGTATTCGGCGTTTTCCGCATCCACCAAAAAGAGGTAACCGATCGCCTTATAGCCGCTCGCCAAACCGTAGAGGCTTTCAAACTGGCTATACTCCCTGATGCTGCGCCAACTGAGCCTCACATTGACGGCCTCGGAGAACTGCACCCTCACTCCCGCCGCGCTCTTTGCGGTAGAGCCGCTGGCCGGCGCTTTGGCGGCCTCCAGCACCAGCACGTGCAGCCCGCGCTGCGCCAGTCTAAATGTCACCGCCGCCCCCACGATGCCGGCTCCTATTACTACTGCGTCGTATGTCTCAGCGTCCATATAAGCAGCTTATACTAGGGCATGTTTCGCAGACTCGCAGTCATTATATTGTTGATTCTTTTCCTCGTCCTGGCGGGCTTCTTGGCCTTTCGCTACCTCTTCTCACCCGAAAGAATGAACCTGATCGGCCGCACCGTCGGCACTACCTTTGGTTTTGACCACGGCGTCGTCGAATATTACAGCATGGGCCATCTGGTGGCGCGCTTTTTTGACGTTGAAAAGCTGACTACCGCCAAGGGCACCTACGAAAACTCCTCCAGGCCTTACCGTTTCGGCTACGGCTACCGCGACCTCAACCTCGACGGCCGTCTGGAGGGCGACGAAGCCTCACTGGGCAAGGCCTACTTTGAGGTGCCTATTTATAGCGACTATATCTTTTACGATCGCAAGCGCGATCCCAGGCAGTAGCAGCGCCTCCCCGGCAAAGCAATAAGCGGGGGTTGCCCCCGCTTATTGGCGGCGCTCCCTACCGTTACAGTCCCAATAGTTCCTTCCAGTTTTCCGGTTTCCTAGGGGCGGTATACGCCGTATCCATCTGCGCCAGCTGCAGCTTACCGGAAAACTCGTCGTTGACCGCGCGCCACTCGGTATATTCCTCAATAACCCAGATTCCGCTCTCACGAGCGCCGTTGCCACTGGCGCGGGTTCCGCCGAAGGGCATGTGCGCCTCTGCGCCTACGGTGGTGTTGTTGATGTTTACCATGCCCGCCTGGATTTCGTTTTTGAAGCGGTACGCCCAGAGGCGGTGGTTGGTGTAGATGGCGCTGGAAAGTCCATAGGGATGGTCGTTTGCGGTCTCGATAGCGTCGTCAATGCCGTCTACCTTGATGATGTTTATCGTGGGGCCGAATATCTCTTCGCGTGTCTGCTTCATTCCCCGCTCTGCTTCCCAAACGGTGGGGTGGCCGAAGAGGCCTTGGTCGGGGTCGCCCTTGAAGTTGGGGTAAGGGTTGTCGCTCGTAATGCGGCCCTTTCCCAGGAGAAGCCTGGCCCCGTCGGCTTCACCCCATTCGTAATGCTCCAGCCAGCGTTTAAAAAGCCTCTCGTTAAAGAAAGGGCCGTAGTGAACGTTCTCATAGGCGAGGGGGTCGCCGATGATCGTACTCTTGACCTTGGCCAGAAAGCGCTCCTTGAATTCATCGTAGATAGGGGCGTCCACAATTATGTTACCTGCGCTGGTGCAACGTTGGCCGCCGGTGGCGAAGGCGCTCCACCAGGCGCCGGTAACGGCGTTTTCCAAGTCGGCGTCGCGCATTACTACCAGCGGGCTCTTACCCCCCAGTTCCAACGTCGCTTTAATCAGCGCCCGGCCGGCCTTCTCTCCAATAATGCGCCCTACCTTGGTGCTGCCGGTAAAAGCGAACTTGTCCAGCAGGCCTTCGTCTATGGCGTTAACCAACCACTCGCCGGTACTCCCGGCGCCGCCGCCGAATACCACATTGATGACTCCGGCGGGCAACCCCGCTTCTTCAAAGAGCTTGACCAGAATGTAAGAAAGCACTGGCGAGTCGTCCGAGGGCTTCCAGACGACGGTATTACCGGTGAGCACCGCCGGTACCAGCTTCCAGCTGGGCACGGCGATGGGGAAGTTGCCGGCGGTGATCATTCCCACCACGCCTAGCGGCTTACGGTAGGTAGACAGGTCTTTGTTCTTTAGTTCGCTCGGCACCGTTTGGCCGTAGAGGCGGCGGCCCTCGCTAGCGAAGAAGACCGCAGTGTCTATGGCCTCTTGCACGTCGCCGCGCGCCTCCTTGAGCGTCTTGCCCACCTCGCGCACCATCAGGCGGCTCAATGTTTCTTTCTCGCGCTCCAGTATTTTAGCGAAAGAAAACAGCACCTGTCCGCGGATTGGCGCCGGCGTGGCCGACCATTCCGCAAAGGCCTTTTTCGCCGCACTCGCCGCCCTTCTTACCAGCTCGGGAGAACCTTCGGGAAATACCCCCACCAGATCGCTCTTATCAGCCATATTGCGGCTTTCGAATAGAGGACCTTGTATTACCTCGTCTCCATCGATCAGGTGACCGCCGTAAAAAACGCTACCGAGCTTTCCTTTCTCTACCCTCACGTTAAACCTCCTCTACTAGCACGGCCGTGCCGCTAGCCATCACCATTAACATCCCCTGCCGCAGGGTCTCATAATCTAGGTCTACGCCTACTACGGCGTTTGCTCCCATTCGTTTCGCTCGTTCCGCCATTTCCTGTAGCGCCGCCTCGCGAGCTTTGCTCAACTCCGATTCGTAAGCGCCGCTGCGCCCGCCGAAAAAATCGCGGAACGAAGCCATGACGTCCTTAACAAAGTCGGCGCCGCTAATTACCTCACCGTTGGCTATACCGAGATACTTGACTATCTTTTTTCCTTCTATGCTATGCGTGGTAGTGATAATCACCTGTTCTCCTCCTATACGTATTGCGGAAGTTTGCGCAAGAAGTTCTTGCTTGCTTCTATTCCTTTTTCGAAGTTGATGACGTCGAACTTCTCGTTGGGAGCGTGCAGGTTGTCGCTTTCCAGGCCGAAACCCATCAGCACCACCGGCGCTTGCAGAACCCGCATAAAGTCGGAGACTATGGGAATAGAACCTCCCTCTCTGGTGAATACCGTCTCCTTACCCCAGGCCTCTTTTAGAGCCTCGGCCGCCGCCTTGACCACGGGAGTCTCTAGCGGAATGACGACCGGATCGCCACCGTGGTGGCGTATTATTTCCATCTGGTATCCCGGGGGTAGTATCTCGCGCAAGTACTTCTCAGTTATCTCGGCAATTTTCTGTGGCTGCTGATCGGGCACCAGCCTCATGGAGAACTTGAAGAACGCCTCTGCGGCGATGACCGTTTTGGAACCCTCTCCCTGATAGCCAGAGCCAATGCCGTTAACGTCGAGTGTCGGCCGCGCCCAGCGCCTTTCCAGGATGCCGTAGCCTGGTTCTCCCGGGGCGGCCGTAGCGCCGGTCTCGGCGAGATATTCGCTTTCAGCGAATGGCAGCTTAGCCCACATTTCCCTTTCTTGAGGGGATATTGGGATTACGTCGTCGTAAAAGCCGGGGATTCGTATCCAGCCCATCTCATCCTTTAAACGCGCAATCATCCAAGAAGCCGCGTGAGCAGCGTTGGGAACGGCGCCGCCGTAAGCACCCGAGTGGACGTCGCGACCCAGGCCGCGTAACCTCACCTCCATATAGGCCAAACCTCGTAAACCGTACGTCAGCGTTGGCAGCCCTGGCGCAAACATGGGCGAGTCCGACACTAGAACCACGTCGGCTTTGAGTTTTTCTCTATGCGCCTCAACGAAGGGCACTAAGCTGGGACTGCCTACCTCTTCTTCTCCCTCGATGATGAATTTGACGTTTACCGGCAGCGCGTCCTTGAGCTGCGATACTGCGGCCACGTGAGCAAATATCTGTCCCTTGTCGTCCGAGGCGCCGCGGGCGTAAATTTTGCCATCGCGGATAGTCGGCTCAAACGGCGGCGTACTCCACAGCGCCAGCGGCTCGGCCGGCTGCACGTCATAGTGGCCGTATATGAGTACGGTTGGGGCCTGCGCGGCGACAATTCTCTCGGCGAAAACCAGTGGATGGCCCTTGGTGTCGATTACTTCTGAAGAGAACCCGGCCTTCGCTAGCTTATCCGCCAGCCAGTCAGCCGCCCTTCCTATGTCGTCCTTGTGCTGGGGATCTGCCGAAATCGATGGTATGCGCAACAGTTCAAAGAGCTGATCGAGTGGATTATCCATGCCCCCAGTCTACGACCCCAAGTCTTCTTTATCGTCGTTAGCAGAAAGCGACTGCACCTTGCGCATAAGCTCAATGCGCAACCTCCCGGCTTCGGCCTCGTATTTTTCTTGTAAGGACTCGAGCTTCCGCCTGAGGCTCATAATCTCCTCTACCCCGGCCAGATTAACGCCCAGCTCTTGCGTTAGTCGTC
>Ga0256833_1000194_pt1 | contig 47907 bp, 44 predicted proteins | sample 356284metaG_FD_190535 | JGI IMG/M metagenome (GOLD analysis project Ga0256833, IMG submission 190535) | Hydrothermal vent microbial communities from Mid Atlantic Ridge, Atlantic Ocean - 356-284 | ecosystem: Environmental > Aquatic > Marine > Hydrothermal vents | place: Atlantic Ocean: Mid... | reverse complement strand
TCCAGCCAGACCCGGGCCATCTCCGGCGGCATGAGGGTGCGCACCCGTTCGTACCACCACTGCCCCGGCATGCCCGTAAAGCCGTAGACGAAGCCCACCAACCGGCCTTCGCGCCAGGCCCCGAGACCTGCGAACCCCGGATAGCCGAAGTGGCGCGCCATGATCTCGAGCCGCTGGCGCATCCGCTCGGCCGGAACGCCGTGCGCCCGCGCCCAGAGGTGGAAGGCCGCCTCCACGTCGTGCTCGCCCAGTGGCTCTAAATGCACCTTCTCCATCTTCACCCCGCGTCAACGACCAGCCTAACCCCGCGCGCCGCGCCAAAGGAAGCGGCCGGGGGCACCGCCCCCGGCCGCCGACAAGCAGGTTCCGTCTAGGGCATGCCCAGCGCGGCGATCTGGCTCGCGATCCAGTCGAGGGCGCTCGAGCCCGGATAGGTGATGCCGTTGTGGTCCTCGTCGGCCACGAAGGTGCGGATGCCGCCGGTCGAATTGTCGAGGCGGACGTTGTCGGTGTAGTCGAAGACCAGGCTGGTGTTGCCCTCGGCGCCCACGTCGGAGGCCAGCAGGCGGGCCGACTGCACCTCGAGGTTGTAGGTCGCCCCCCAGTAGGCCACGTCCTTGGCGTTGTAGTAGGAGGTCCACCACCAGTATTTTTCGATGGGCTCGATGTCGCAGCTCTTGGAGAGGTCCACCGGCCAGGGGTTGCCGTAGGTGCTGTAGAAGTAGTCGAAGTCGCTGGCGTTGTCGTCTTCCCAAAGGGCGCAGATGCCGTCGAGGTCGATCAGGTAGTCCACGGTCCAGTCGGGGTGGGCCCGCAGCAGGTTGTGGGTCCAGTTGGTCCCGTGAGAGTGACCGAGGAGCACCCGGCTAGTGTTCGGCCAGTTGCGCCGCACCCAGTCGAAGTCGGCCTCGAGCTGCAGGAAGCCGTACTCGTACTCGCCGCTGATGGACGAGGTGTGGTTGAAGAGGTGCGAGCTATAGGCCACGACCAGCACGCTACGTCCCAGGCTCTGGAAGGCCTGGGCCACCGCCGCGGTGGTGCCGCGATCGGTGAGGTAATCGTAGTTGTCGTCGGGAGCGCCGTCGCAGGGCACGCCGCAGCGCCCGGAAACGACAAAGAGCACCACGTCGGGCACGCTCTGCACCAGGCCCATCTCCTGCTGTACACGGGCTTCAGGCCGATAGCTCGGGGCCGGGGCCTGGCTGCAAGCGGCCAGCCATACCAGCAACAGAACGGAAAGCAGCGCATAAACTTTTTTCATAGCTCCTCCTATGGTTCAAGAACAGGTATATCATCTTTGTTTCCCGATTGCACCCGGCTTATACTCGAAAAGATGAACCGCCGCGCCCTACCCCGCGCCTGAGGGAGCTTCGCCGCCGCGCTCCCTCCCCGTGCCGTGGGAGGGTTTTTTGGTGAGCACGGAGGAACGATGAGCAAATACAACCCCCACGAGATCGAGCCCAAGTGGCAGCATTACTGGAAAGAACGCGGCCTGATGAAGGCCCGCGAGGAGGGCAAGAAGTACTACGTCCTGGAGATGTTCCCCTACCCCTCGGGGGACCTGCACATGGGGCATCTCAAGAACTACACCATGGGCGACGCGCTGGCCCGCTTCAAGAAGCAGCAGGGCTACAGCGTCCTCCACCCCATGGGCTGGGACGCCTTCGGCCTGCCGGCCGAGAACGCCGCCCTCAAGTTCGGCAAGCACCCGGCCGAGTGGACCAAGGGCAACATCGCTAAGGCCAAGGAATCGCTGAACCTGATGGGGATTCTTTACGACTGGGACCGCGAGGTGACCACCTGCACCCCCGACTACTACCGCTGGAACCAGTGGATCTTCATCAAGATGTACGAGGCGGGGCTGGTCTATCGCGCCGGCGGCCTGGTCAACTGGTGTCCCAAGTGCCAGACGGTGCTGGCCAACGAGCAGGTGGTCGAGGGACGCTGCTGGCGGCACGAGGACACCCTGGTCGAGAAGAAGAACCTGGAGCAGTGGTACCTGAAGATCACCGCCTACGCCGACCGCCTGCTCGACGACCTGGACAAACTGGAACACTGGCCCGAAAAGGTCAAGGCGATGCAGCGCGCCTGGATCGGCCGCAGCGAGGGGGCCAGGGTGCTATTTGGGCTCGAGGGGCGCGAGGAGAAGCTGGAGGTCTTCACCACACGGCCCGACACCCTCTTCGGGGCCACCTTCATGGTCCTCGCCCCCGAGCACCCGCTAACGCTCGAGCTCGCCACCCCCGAGCGCCGCGCCGAGGTGGAAGCCTACGTGCGCGCGGCGCAGCTCAAGAGCGAGATCGAACGCCAGGCCGAGGACCGCGAGAAGACCGGCGTCTTCACCGGCGCCTACGCCATCAATCCGGTAAACGGCCAGAAGGTGCCCATCTGGACCGCCGACTACGTGCTGGCCGGCTACGGCACCGGCGCCATCATGGCGGTGCCCGCCCACGACCAGCGCGACTTCGAGTTCGCTAAAAAATTCGGGCTCGAGATCGTCCCGGTCATCAAGCCGGTGAGCGAAGACCTGCCCGAACCGCTAACCGAGGCCTACAGCGATCCGGGGGTGATGATCAACTCCGGTGAGTTCACCGGCCTCGCCAGTGAGGAGGGCAAGAAGAAGATCGTCGCCTGGCTAGAAGAGCGCGGCCTGGGCGAGGCGGCCATCACCTACCGCCTTCGCGACTGGCTGATCAGCCGCCAGCGATACTGGGGCACGCCGATCCCGATGATCCACTGCGAGAAGTGCGGCGTGGTGCCGGTTCCCGAGGATCAGCTGCCGGTCAAGCTGCCCGAGATCAAGGACGTCGAGCAGATCCGGCCCCAGGGCAAGAGCCCGCTTGAGGCCCACCCCGACTTTCTAAACACCACCTGCCCCAAGTGCGGCGGCCCGGCGCGGCGCGACGCCGACACTATGGACACCTTCTTCGACTCGTCGTGGTACTACCTGCGCTACACCGATGCCCACAACGACCGGCTCCCCTTCGCCCGCGACAAGGCCGACTACTGGATGGCGGTGGACCAGTACATCGGCGGCATCGAGCACGCCGTTTTGCACCTCCTCTACTCGCGCTTTTTCACCAAGTTCTTCCACGACCAGCAGATGGTCGGGGTGGACGAGCCCTTCGAACGCCTCTTCACCCAGGGCATGGTCATGGGCTGGACCGACTTCGGCCCGGTGACGGTCAGCGGCGAGAAGGTGATCCTGAGCGAGGAGGCCCGCATCGAGCTCGAGCTCGACCGCAAGGAGCTGGGCCGGGAAGAGGTCAAGAAGATGGGCGCCGAGCTGCGTGAGGACCCGGACGGCCAGCTCCACTTCTGGAAGCCGGCGGTGATGAGCAAGTCGCGCGGCAACGGCGTGATGGTCGGCCCCTTCGTGCGCGAACAGGGTGCCGACATCGCCCGCGTGACCATTCTCTTCGCCGCCCCTCCGGAAAAGGAGATGGTCTGGACCGAGGAGGGCGTGCAGGGCGCCTGGCGCTTTTTGAACCGCGTCTGGCGGCGGGTGGCAGAGGACGTGGAGGCGCTCGCGAAAGCGCCCGAGATCTTCGACCCAGCGCGGCTCGAGGGCGCGGACAGGGCGCTCTACCGCAAGCTCAACCAGACGATCAAGAAGGTCACCGCGGATGTCGAGGGCCTGCGCTTCAACACCGCCATCGCCGCTTTGATGGAGCTGCTCAACGCCCTCTACGACTTCCGCAAGCAGCGCGGCCCGAATGCCGTTTACAAGAGCGCGGTACTCACCTACCTGCAGCTTCTCGCTCCCTTCGCCCCCCACATCGCCGAGGAGCTGTGGCACCACTTCAACGAGAACTCGGTCTTCGACGCCCGCTGGCCCGGCTACGACGAGGCTGCCCTGGCCGCCGACACCATCACCCTGGTGGTCCAGGTGAACGGCAAGGTGCGCGCCCGGGTCGAGGCCCCGGCCGACATCTCCCAGGAAGAGGCCCTGGAGCTGGCCAAGGCCCAGGAGAACGTCCGGCGCCACCTCGAGGGCAAGCAAATCGTCAAAGAGATCTACGTGCCCGGCAAGCTGGTCAACCTGGTAGTGCGGGACTGAGCCGGCCCAAAAGGCTCCGGGGGCAGAACCGCCCCCGGAGCCTTTTGGTTTTCAAAACAAAGGCGCCCGAAGGCGCCTTTGGTAGCTTGCGGTCCTTGGCTAGTAACCCGCGGACTCCACCACGGTCACGTTGGCGGCCGAGGGGCCCTTGGGGCCGTCTTCCACTTCGAACTCAACGATGTCGCCTTCGTTGAGGGTGCGGAAACCCGTGGAGTTGATGGCGCTGAAGTGCACGAAAACGTCGCTGCCGCCTTCGCGCTCGATGAAGCCATAGCCTTTTTCCGCGTTGAACCACTTAACTTTACCTTTTTCCATTACTGCTCCTTTGCACCTGTCCGCCGGGGCGGACAACGCGCGGGGCTGAGGCGCTAGACTTACCAATTTGGCCACCACAGCTTTCCGCAGCGCGCTTCATTGTAACACAGATTTGCCTTACCCCCCTCCCGTGGCCGTGAGCGCCGCGTGCCACGGGCTTAACGCAATGGAGCCGGTAGCCGCCCACCGGCCTCGACCTCGCCACGCAACCAGGCCAGCACCGCCTCGAGCGCCTCAGCGCGGAAGCCGTAGCTGACCAGCGCCGGGGCGGGCACGCGTGCGGCGGCGAAGGGGTTCCACAGGGCCACGTGCAAATCGGGCCGCCAGCGCCAGCCGGCCGCCGGATAGAGGCGGCGACTGTTGGAGATGAGCAGGTTGAAGCAATCGTCCGTCACGACCTCCAGCCCCGGAACCTCGGCAATGTCGCCCACGAAGATAGGCTCGACCCTCCAGTAATCCCCCAGCAACCTGGCCAGCTCAGCCCCGCTGGCGCCGGCTTCGGAAACGCCGTCTCCGCCCGGGCGCGCCTGGGTCACCACCCGCAAGCAGGCGTCCTCCGGCGGCGGGACAGGGTCGCCTATAGCGGTCAGCCCGCGGGTCCAGGCCTCCACGAAGAGCCGGCGGTCGGCGGCCAGCTGCGCTTCGCCGTAGTTCCCCAGCCCGGCCGGGAAGGCGCGGGCCAGCCGGGCGACGCGCTCGGCGCTGGCCTCCATCTGCCCCCGGTCCAGCTCGCCGGTGTCGAGCGCGGCCTGGATGCGCGCCAGCGCCTTCGCCTGCAGCTCCAGGCTGCCCAGCGGCATCACCAGGTCGGCCCCGGCCGCCAGCGAGCGCACCGCCGCCTCGGGCGCGCCCCAGCGGTCGGCGATCGCTCGCATGTTGAGCGCGTCGCTAACGACTACGCCGTCATAGCCCATTTCCTCACGCAACAGACCGGTGAGAATCCGCCGCGAGAGCGTGGCCGGCAGCTCACCGTCGAGCTCGGGGTAGACGATGTGGGCGGTCATCAGGGCGGGAATGCGGCCCGCCGCGCAGACGAAGGACACCAGCTCCAGTTTTCGCAGCTCGGCCAGGCTCTTCTTGACCACCGGCAGGCCCAGGTGCGAGTCCACCGTGGTGTCGCCGTGGCCGAGGAAGTGCTTGCCCGTCGTGGCCACGCCCTGACGCACGTGCCCCTCGTGCCAGGCGAGGGCCAGCTCGCTGGCGCGCTCGGGGTCCGCCCCGAAGGAACGCTCGGCGATCACCGGGTTCGCCGGGTTGGTGTTGAGGTCGAGCACCGGCGCGAAGTTGAGGTTGAAGCCGTAGGCAGCGAGCCCGCGAGCGGTGGCCGCGCCCACGGCGCGGGCGAGATCGGGGTCGTCCGCCGCGCCCAGGCTCATCCCCGGCGGGGGGCTGGGAAGGAAGGGTAGGCGCAGCACCGCGCCGCCTTCCTGATCGACGCTGATCAGGGCTTCAGGGCCCAGAACTTCCAGCAGGTCGGCCACCAGCCGCCTGAGCTGCTCGGGTCCGGCGACGTTGTGACGGAACAAGATGACCCCGCCCACCCGGTACCGCCGCCAGAGGGCGGCCAGGTCGGCGGGCAGATCGGTTCCGGGCAGGCCGGTGATGACGAAGCGGCCGGCGTCCACGCACCAACTTTACCGCAAGGCCGGCACGGTCCAGCTGGCGCGCACTAGCCGGACAAGCAGCAAGCCCACCTGCACGCCGGTGCAACAAGGGTGAACGAGCACCGGACCGGCTCTGAAGCGCAAAGGTGTCCGTGCCCTACGTTTTTGACAAGCAAAACCCCGGAGCCTAGCTCCGGGGTCGGAGGAGTTGCGGGGGCTCAGGCCTCGACCGTGCTCGAGGCCTCGAAGACCAGGCCGCGCTCGCCCACCTTGACGAGAACGGTGTCGCCTTCGCGCACGTTCCCGGCCAGAATCTCCTTGGCCAGCGGGGTTTCCAGCTCCTTCTGGATGACCCGCTTGAGCGGGCGGGCGCCAAAGACCGGGTCATAGCCGCGCTCGCCGAGCCAGCGCTCCGCCTCTTCGGTGAGCTCGAGCGTGATCCTCCGCTCCGCGAGGCGCTGCTTGAGGCCCGCGATCTGGATCTCGACGATCTGAATGATCTGCTCCTGGGTCAGCGGCTTGAAGACGATGATGTCGTCGAGACGGTTGAGGAACTCGGGGCGGAAGTGCTCCTGCAAGAGGGCGAAGACCCGTTCCTGGATGCGCTCGTAAGGCAGGTTGTCCTTGATGCCCTCGAGGATGATGTGGCTGCCCATGTTCGAGGTCATGATGATGACGGTATTGCGGAAGTCCACCACCCGGCCGTGGCTGTCGGTGAGGCGGCCGTCGTCGAGGATCTGCAACAGGATGTTGAAGACGTCGGGGTGAGCCTTCTCGATCTCGTCGAAGAGGATGACGCTGTAGGGCTTGCGCCGCACCGCCTCCGTGAGCTGGCCGCCCTCCTCGTAGCCGACGTAGCCGGGAGGCGCGCCGATGAGCCGAGCGACCGAGTGCTTCTCCATGTACTCAGTCATGTCGATCCGGATCATCGCCTCCTCGGTGTCAAAGAGGGTCTCGGCCAGGGTCTTGGCCAGCTCGGTCTTACCGACACCGGTGGGGCCGAGGAACATGAACGAACCGATGGGCCGGTTCGGGTCCTTCAGGCCGGCGCGGGCGCGGCGGATGGCGTCGGCCACCGACTGGATGGCCTCGTCCTGGCCCACCACGCGCTTGTGCAGCTCGTCTTCGAGACGCAACAGCTTCTCGCGCTCGCCCTCGAGCAGCTTGGCCACCGGGATACCGGTCCAGCGGCTGACCACCTCGGCGATGTCCTCTTCGGTCACCTCGAGGCGGACGTACTTGGCGTCCTTCAGCTTTTCGGAGAGCTGCTGGACCTCCTCCTCCAGCTTGGGCAGCACGCCGTACTGCAGCTCGGCGGCCCTGTTGAGGTCGTAATTGCGCTCGGCCAGCTCGATCTGGGTGCGGATTTCGTCGAGTTCCCTCTGCTTTTCACGCAGCTGGTTGAGAATCTCGACCTCGGCCTGCCACTCGGCCTTCATGGCCTCGATCTTCTCGGTCAGTTCGGCGATCTCCTTCTCGATCTCCTCGAGCCGCGCCTTGGAGTCGGGGTCGGTCTCCTTCTTGAGCGCCTCGCGCTCGATTTCCAGCTGCAGTTTCTTGCGCTCGAGCTGGTCGATCTCCTCGGGCTGGCTTTCCAGCTGCATCCGCAGCCGCGCCGCCGCCTCGTCGATCAGGTCGATGGCCTTGTCGGGCAGGCGGCGGTCGGAGATGTAGCGGTGGCTGAGCGTCGCCGCCGCCACGATCGCCGGGTCGGAGATGCGCACGCCGTGGTGGACCTCGTACTTCTCCTTGATGCCGCGGAGGATGCTGATCGTGTCCTCCACCGAGGGCTCGTCCACCAGAACCGGCTGGAAGCGGCGCTCGAGCGCGGCGTCCTTCTCGATCTCGCGGTACTCGTCGAGCGTCGTCGCCCCGATCAGGCGCAGCTCACCGCGGGCCAGCGCCGGCTTGAGCATGTTGCCGGCGTCGACCGCGCCCTCGGCCTTACCGGCGCCGACTATGGTGTGCAACTCGTCGATGAAGAGGATGATTTGGCCCTCACTGGCCGTCGCCTCGGCAATGACCGCCTTCAGGCGCTCCTCGAACTCGCCGCGGTACTTGGCGCCGGCGAGCAACGAGCCCATCTGCAGCGCGATGATGCGCTTTTCCTTCAGCCCTTCGGGCACGTCGCCCTTGACGATGCGCTGGGCCAGGCCCTCCACGATCGCCGTCTTGCCTACGCCCGGTTCGCCGATGAGCACCGGGTTGTTCTTGGTGCGCCGCAACAAGATCTGGATCGTGCGGCGGATCTCCTCATCGCGGCCGATGACCGGGTCCAGCTTGCCCTGCTCGGCCAGTTCGGTCAGGTCGATGCCGTACTGAGCAAGCGCCTCAAAGGTGCCTTCTCCATGTTCGCTTTCCACGGTTCTTCCTCCCCTTACCTCGTCGATGATCTTCTTCAGTTCGTCCGCCGGCGGCAGACCGGGGAAGTTCTCCTCGGCAATCGCCAGCAGAAGGATGTCGATGGCGACGAACTTGTCGCCCTGAACCTCGGCCAGCTGCTCGGCCCGCTTGAGCACGCGGTCGAGCCGCTGCGAGAGGTATTGGCCGCCCTCGGCGCCCTGCACCTTGGGCAGGTTCGCCAGCTCCTTGTTGGCGGCTTCTACGGCTTCCTTGGGATCGCGCCCGGCGCGCTCGAGCAGCCGGGACGGCAGGCCGGTAGGGTCGCGGAAGAAGACCACGACCATGTGGGGCAGGTCGATCTGCTGGTGCCCCAGTTCACGCGCCAGCACCTGGGCCTGCGCCAGTGCCTCGCGGGATTGTGCGGTCCATTTCTCCAGGTTCATGCTGACCTCCTCTTGGTCCTGTACAAGCATAACATTTGATAACGATAATATCAAGTATATTATCCACTGCAATTGAGATGCGCCCGGCTTCCCCCACGGGCCCGGCGGGGTAGCTTATAAAGCGTGGAAACCGAAGCCCGCACCCTCGAAATGGTTTTTCCTGAAGACACCAACCCGCTCGGAAATGCCTTTGGCGGCTACGTCCTGGGCCTGATGGACAAGGTGGGCTCCTACGCCGCGGCGCGCCGGGCGAAGAAACCCGTGGTCACCGTGGCCGTGGGTCGGGTCGAATTCAAGGTGCCCATCCGCTCGGGCGACCTGCTGGAGATCGTGGCCCGCGTCGAGCGCGTGGGCCGTACCTCGCTCACCGTCGAGGTGCAGGTCTTCAAGGAACGCTTTGGCGGAGGACCCGAGACCCGCGAGCTGGCCACCCACGGCCAGCTCGTCTACGTGGCCATCGACGAGGAGGGCCGGCCCACGCAGGTGGACGGCTGACCCGGCGTCTTGGGGTATCTTGGACCCGTGAACCGCACCCTCGTCATCGCCCACCGCGGCGCGCGCAGCCTGGCACCCGAGAACACCCTGGCCGCTGCCCAGAAGGGGTACGAGGCCGGGGCCGACCTGTGGGAGACCGACGTCGGCGTGACCGCCGACGGCGTGCTCATTCTCTTCCACGACGACAGCCTGAAGCGCACCACCAACGCCCCCGAGGTCTTCCCCGACCGCGAGCCCTGGACCTTCGCCGAGTTCACCTTCGAGGAAATCGAGCGGCTCGACGCCGGCAGCTGGTTCGACTGGGACGATCCCTTCGGCCAGATCGCCGCCGGTAAGGTGAGCCCCGCCGACCAGGCCGCCTATGTGGGACTCCGGGTGCCGACGGTGGAAGAGGCGCTCCGCTTCACCAAGGAGCGCAACTGGGTGGTCAACATTGAGCTCAAGAAGCTGCCGCCGCCGCTCGAGGACTTTCCGGTGGTGCCCCGCTTCTTCGAGGTCATGGACCAGGTGGGCATCGCCCCCGAGCAGGTGCGCCTCTCCTCCTTCCAGCACCACTGGCTCGAGGAGGCCAGATCGCTTAGGCCCGAGGTCGAGGTCCAGGCGCTGGTCGGCTATTACCGCGACCGACCCATCGACTGGGACGCGGTGGCGGACTACCAGACCATCAACGCCCGCGCCACCCTGACCCCGCCGGAAAAGGTGCGCCAGTTGGTGGCGGAAGGCAAGAAGATCAACCTCTTCACCGTCAACGACGTGGACGAAGCCCGCAGCTACGTCGAGGCCGGCGTGAGCGGTCTCTTCACCGACTTCCCGCAAGACCTGGTGCCGCTGGTGCGCTAGCGGTGGAAAGGAAGGCCCATGCCCCTCAAGTTCTTGATCGTCAACGGATACCCTAAGGCCAGCCGCGACAACTTCGATCGTTCCGACGTCGCCCACCCGCACGACCTCTACCGGCGGCTGCTCGACCGTTACGCCCCCGACGCCGAGTCGCAGGTCCTCTTCATCGCCGACGTCGAGAATCCGCTGCCCAGTCTGGACGAGCTGCGCGGCTACCACGGCGTCATCTGGACCGGCTCCGACCAGACCATCTACCACACCCACGAGGAAAAGGTAGCCCGTCAGATCGAGTTTTCCCGCCAGACCTTCCAGGCCGGCGTGCCCCAGTTCGGCAGCTGCTGGGGGGCGCAGATGGCGGCGGTGGCCGCCGGCGGCAAGGTGGAGGCCAACCCCAAAGGGCGCGAGTGGGGCTTCGCCCCCCGCATCGAGCTGACCGCTGCGGGCCGCGAACACCCGCTGACCGCAGGCAAGCCGCCGGTCTTCCAGGGGATCGAGATGCACCTCGACCACATCACCGAGCTGCCCGCAGACGCCGAGCTGCTGGCCACCGGCGAGCACACCCGCGTGCAGGCGCTGGCGGTGGAGCACGAAAGCGGTGCCTACTGGGCCACCCAGTACCACCCCGAGTTCGACCTCTGGGAGAACGCCCGCCTGATCGCCGCCCGCGCCGGGGCGCTGGTCAAGGAGGGTTTCTTCGAGAAAGAGGAGGATGTGTTGCGCTACGCCGAGGAGCTGAAGGCGCTGTTCCAGAACCCGAACGACCAGGTCCTGCGCCGCAAGCTAGGGGTGAATGAAACCCTGCTGGACGACCGGATCCGCCAGCTCGAGTTCGCCAACTGGCTCGAGCACCTGGTACGCCCAGCCGCTTCCTGAGCGGCGCACCGTCTGGCTGGCGAATCGCCCTCGGCGCGTCATCCTCCCAGCCGAATCAAGACTCGCGGCCGATGGCCGCAGAGTCCCCTAACTATCTTTGCTCTCAGATTTTATCTGCCTGGCAATCGCCTGAGCGAGTCGATCAACCCACAGTCGCCCATCTTCCTGCAGCACGGTACGGAGCGCAGCAATTACGGCGCGCCGTACGATCTCGTAGGCAACCCAGACCAAGAACAAATAGAAAATTATGCTGAGCAAGATAGCGATTACTTCCATCCCAACCTCCTTTCCTCTTGCGGTCACGACCTTGGCGCAAGCGGCCACCGCAGGCGCAGTCGCTCGCCCAGCAGGGGACCGGCACCTTCAGACGCTCGGCAGGCTTTCCGTGGCTCGGACAACCGGCGTTCGCACCCTTCGTCGAGCAGCGCCTAGAGCACTACACGGACCACCGCCCCGGTCGCCAGGCCGTTCAAGATGAACAGGGCAAGGACGGACACGACCTCAACCCTTGCGTTCGGGGTCCTTGGCCACCGCCTTGCGAACGATCTCCACCAGCTCCTCCCGGTTGGCCTCGAGGAACTGCTGCAGCGCCGAGCGCACAGCCCAGCGAATGAGAGCGAAAAAGGACCAGATCAAGACCCCCCATATTGCGAGCACAATCAGAAACTCTCCGATTCCCAGGTTCATGCCACCTCCTTTCTCAAACTCCACACCGCCTACTCGGTCGGAGCACCCGCATCGCCAAGCCCAACCCGCCAAAAGGTCCGAACCAAAGCCGGTGCGAACTGCTCTTTTCCCGGCCTGGGCACCTGCCACAAAGCAGGCCCCCGCATCCCCCTGCGGCCACTACCGGAGCGACGGAGAAAGGCACCGAACCCGGTTCCACACATATCCCTTCCTTGGAACAAGGGTAGACCAAAAAACGCGCCTTAGGTTGTGTGCCGTAGAAAGACCGGTTAGCGCGCTTGTTTGAGGACTTCGGCGTCGTCGCCCATGAGCACGTCCGCCCCCATCGCGGCTACGCGCCACGCCACCTCGGCCTCGTTAACGGTCCAGGTGCCCACGGCCAGGCCCTTCTTGTGCCAGCGCGCCACCCGCTCCTCCGTAAGCAGGCGGAACTCCGGGTGCACGGCCTCAAGCCCCAACAGCTCCGCCATTCTGCCGGTGTCGTAAACGCGGAAGAGGTAGGCCAGGGGTATCTCGGGGCGATGCTCGCGCACCTTGAGGAGCGCTACTGGGTCATACGAAGAAATCCAGACGCGCCCCCGCCCAGGCCATCCCGCCACCGCGTCGGCCAGCTCGTGAGCGCGGCCGTCTTCCATGCCGGGAATGCTCTTGAGCTCGAGATTGATCAGAAAGTTCTCGTGCGGCTCCAGGAGCTCGAGCAGCTCCTGGAGCGAGAGAATCTCGGGCCGCTGCTCCTTGAGCTCATCGAAAGTCATGTCGGCGATCAGGCGCAGCCCCACCACGAAGTCGTGGTGAATGACGAGCACGCCGTCCTTGGTGCGCTGCACGTCGGTCTCGATGCCGTCGAGTCCTGCCTCGATCGCCGCCCGGAAGGACGCCCGGGTGTTGCCGTCGGCCACCTTGGGCAACCCCCGGTGTCCGAGCAACACGGGCCGACGCCTGTCTGCGAAGGGCAGCACGGCCATGCTACTTCTCCTCGCTCATGGCAAAGCCACGGCTGAACTGCTCCTGCAACAACATGAAGACGATTAGCGCCGGCAGGAGCGCAATGATTGTTCCTGCCATGACGATACCCCAGTTGGTGGCGTCCTGTCCGCTGGTCAACCCCTTGAGGCCCACCTGCACCACCTGGCGGGCGTTCTCGCGAATCACGATCAGAGGCCAGAGGTACTGATTCCACATGTAGACGAACTGAATGACCGCCATGGCCGCTATCACGTTGAACGACATCGGCAACAAGATGGACCAGGCGAAGCGCAGCGGCCCCGCGCCGTCGATCTTGGCCGCGTCCACCAGGCTCGTGGGGATCTGCAAGAACTGCTGGCGGAAGAGGAAGGTGCCCGTAGCCGACGCCAGGAAGGGCACGATCAGCGCCGCGTACGAGTTCGACCAGCCCAGCTTCGTCACCAGCTCAAAGAGGGCCACGATCATGATCTCGGTGGGCATCATCAAGGTCAGCAGGATGAAGGTGAAGATCGCGCCCTTGAGGGGGAAGCGGAAGTAAACGAGCGCTAGTGCAGCCATGAAGGAGACGATCGTCTTTCCTACCGTGACGGCCACGGCGATAATGAACGAGTTCTTCATGTAGACGCCAAGGTTGTACTCGTACCAGGCCGTCTTGTAGTTCTCGACGAGGGCCGAGCCGATCGTGAACTTGGGCGGATAGCTGAAGATCTGGGCCGGCGTCTGGGTAGAAAAGATGAAGGCGATCAGCAGCGGCGCCGCCACCACGAAGACGGCAGCGAGCAACAAGAGGTGTACCACGAGGTGCGACATCATCTTGCGACGGCGCAACGTCGGGCGCGGTCCGGGCCGGCGGGAAGGTTGGGTCTGAACTTGCGACTGCGCCATGGCTAACCCCCGTAGTGGGTCCGGCTCTCGCCAAAGCGAAGCTGGATGATGGTCAGGATCACGACCGCAACAAAGAGGATCACCGATTGCGCGGCCGCGAGTCCGGTCTTGTAGTATTCGAAGCCGTCCCGGTAGATGTTGTAGATCAGCAAGTTGGTGGCGTTGCTGGGACCGCCCTTGGTAAGCAGATCAACGAAGGCAAAGGCATCGAAGAAGGCGTAGATGGTGTTCATGATGAGGAGGAAGATCGTCATCGGCCCCAGCAAAGGGAAGGTAATCTTCCAGAAGCGCTGCCAGGGGGTGGCCCCGTCGATAAGCGCCGCCTCGAGCACCTCACCCGGCAGGTTCTGCAAACCTGCGATATAGAAGACCACGTTGTAGCCCACGTTCTTCCAGACCGCTACGAAGATAAGGAGCGCCATCGCGAGCACCGGGTCGGTTAGCCAGTTCGGTGTGATGCCCAGGGTTATACCGAGCAGATAATTGACGATACCAGACTGCTCATTGAAGAGGAAGAGAAAGATCACACCCGCAACCGCAGGCGAAAGCGCGTAGGGCCAGATCAGCATGAGGCGGTAGAAACCGCGCCCGCGAATCTTCTGGTTGGCCAGCACACTGAGCCCCAGCCCCACGGACATCGAAAGGAGCACCACGAGAAAGGCGAAGATCGCTGTGTTCCAAAAGATTTGCAAGTACTCCGGGTTTGTAAAAATCTCTTTGTAGTTTCCGAATCCGACAAACTGCTTGCTCAGACCGAAAAAGGCCACGCGATAGAGCGACAAGATGAAGGTCTCGAAAGTCGGGTAGTAAAGAAAGACCAGCAGAATGACGAAGGTGGGTGCCAGGAGTACCCATGGCAACCAGCGGCTCTTGTAGGCGGCATGCGTGTCCATGTTGGCGTGACCTCGTTACGCTAAAACGAGCTAAAAGGTAGGGGGAGGCCCCCCACCTCGAGGTGGGGGGCCTGGAAAGGCTACTTACCGACCGAGGCGTTGTACTGCTGCAGCGCCTTGTCGGCCTTGGCGTCGGCGTCCTTGAGCGCCTTGTCGATGTCCTTACCCTGGAAGACCTCCTGGATCATGTTTTCGATGATCGTGCGGATCTCGGGGAAGGGACCGATGAGGGCGCCCTGGGTGGCGCGGTTGGCCTTCGACTGGAGGAGCTGGTCAAACGCGGCGCGGTACGCGGGGTTGCGCTCGAACCAGTTCTGCCACTCGAGCACCTTCACCGAGGTGTTGAGCACCGGGAAGTAGCCCGTACCCTTGTGCCAGCGCACCATGTTCTCGGTGTTGGTGAACCAGAGCAGGAAAGTGAGCGCCGCTTCCTGTTCCTTCTGCGGGTGACCCTTGGTCAGCCACAGCGAAGCGCCACCCACCACGGTGCCGTTACGCTCGATGCCATCGGGAACGGGGAGGAAGCCAGTACCAAGCTCGAAGCCGTTCTCGTACGATGCCGTCTGCATGAAGGTCACGTCGGAGGTCGAGGTGATCTCCATGGCCGCCTGCTGGCTCACGAAGAGTTGGTTGGCGCCGTCCCAGTCCTCGGGCTTGCCGCTGTAGGCGTAGTAGCCCTTGTCGTAGAGGTCCTTCCACCAGGTCACGATGCGCTTCATCGCTTCGGAGTCGATGTAGACGTTCGTGGCGCGGGCGGCGCGACCGTTCTCGTTGTTGGCGAGGAGCGCACCCTGCTCGGCGATCCACTGCTCGACGAACCACGAGTGCAGCGGCCAGGTGATGCACTTGGGCGCGGCCTTGGTGGCCTCGATCTGCTCACAGGCCTTCATGACCTCGCCGAAGGTCTTCGGCGGGTTCTCAGGGTCGAGCCCGGCCTTCTTGAAGATGTCCTTGTTGTAGTAGAGGATCGGGTTCGAGGAGTTCCAGGGGATTGAGTTGAACTTACCGCCGATGCGGTAGTAGTTCGCCACCGGCTTGATGTAGTCGTCGAGCTGGAACTTCAAGTCGGCCGGGACGTAGTCTTCGATGGGCACGAAGATGCCCGAGTCGATGGCCATCTGGCTGCCCACCTCGAAGATCTGGACGATGTGGGGCGCGTTCCCCTGCTTGGCGGCCAAAATGGCGGCGTTCAACGTGTCGCGGTAGCTGCCCTTGTATTCGACCTTGACTTCAATTCCGGGGTGCATGAAGTTGAAGTCCTCGACTGCGCGCTCGATGAAGGCCTTGCGGCCGCCACCGAACGCGTGCCAGAAGGTGATCTGCACCTTTTCGGCCGCAAACGCAAAACCGAGCAGCGCCGAGAGACCGATGACCGTTGCTAATCGCTTCATAGTGCTACCTCCTTTTCTTGCGAGACCCAGTATACCGCGTCTCAAGGACAAATAGTAGCCGCGATTGTCATGTTTGCGTCAGCTACGCTAATTTATAATTTTATATTATTATATTTAATATCGATATAAATATAAAAGTTACTTCGGCTAATTCTATCAGAGCTCCGTAAACATCTCCCGATAGTCCACCGCCTAAGCGCCTCGAAGCCCAGGCAGCCAAAAGGAAAGTCGCTGCACCGCTAACGATAAATGGCACCGGCGCGAGCAGCAAAACCGGCAGAGTAAACAGGGCTCCCAGAGACCAGCGCCCCTGTCGCGCCGTAGCCCCCAGGCCCTCGGGCCTGGCCGGCGGGAAAGCATTCAAAACGGGCAGCACCCAAAAGCGAGCCGCTACCGGAGCGAAGAGAAGCGTCCAGGATGAGTGCAGCGATGCTACTAGCTGCCACTTTGTTATCAGAAAGACCATACCTGTACCCAGGGCGAAAGAGCCGTGGTGAACGTCTCCCAGTATCTGCAAACGCTCTCGCGGCGGACGCGGAGCCAATAGCGCGTCTGCGCTATCGAGCAGACCGTCGAAGTGGAGCATGCCCGTGACCCCCAGCCAGACAGCAAGCACCAGCGCTGCGGCGAGGCCGTCTGGAAGGCCGGAGGTCGCGAACTCGGCGAGCGCCAGGACCGCGCCCACGACCCAGCCGACGAGGGGGTAGTAGGCCGAGGCCGCGCGCCTCTCACCCGGCTGCACCTTCCCCACATCGGGCACGGGGAGCGTGGTCAAAAAGCCCAGGGCCAGCCAGAAGGGGCGGAAACGAAGCATCGCGTGCATCATACCCTGCGCGCCGCGTTGGCATGCGCATCACTCATGCATATTTATCTTTGCAACTGGTGTATGATAATGGAGGCATGGCAAAGACCACGGTCAGTAGCCGGTACCAGATCACGCTTCCTGCTGAGGTGCGAAAGGTCCTGGGTATTCGCCCTGGTGACGAGCTGGAGGTCGAGCTTATAGACGGCGAAATCCGACTGCGCATCCCGCGCCCCCCCCTGGAACGGGTTCTCAAACGCTTGCAAAAAGAGCACAGGGCAAGCCTGGCTGCCCTGGGAAAGGCCACCGGGCATGACGCGCGCCGGTACGTGCGTCAACTTCGCGAACGGGATGCGGATGGTTGAGGTCGTCTTCCTCGACACCAACATTCTCATCGCCACCGTCGATCCACAAGATCTGCATCACGAACGAACCGTCGCGTTCATGCAAAGCGTCTCGCGCAATCCTCTCTCCCTGAGCCCGCCGGTCTATGCCGAGGTCTCGGTCGGGATGGGCAGCGAAGCGGTGCTGGCGTTCCTGAAGGAATGGCGTATCCGTCCGAGTTTTGCGGCGATGGACACGCCGGCGCTATGGGAGCTCGCTGCTGAACGGTTCGCCAGCTACCGGGCCAACCGCAAACGATCCGGCGGCGACGTGCCACGCCGCATCCTTACGGATTTTCTAATAGGCGCGCACGCCGTGCTTGCGCCCGGTACCGGTTACGCTGCAACTTTGGCTACGCTGGACCGGCACTTCTTCACACAGTACTTCCCGGAACTTAAAGTCCTTGTTCCTTAGCCCTCGCTCACCCCGGCCTCGTCGAAGGTGGCCATGCCCGCGAGCACCTCGGCGGCGGCGCGCAGGATGGGGAAGGAAAGGACCGCGCCGGTGCCCTCGCCCAGGCGCAGGCCCAGATCGAGCACCGGCTCGAGCCCCAACGCCTCCAGCTGCCGTGCGTGCCCCGGCTCCACCGAGCAATGACCGGCGAAGAGGTAGCCCTTCAGGTTGGGCTCGAGCCGCACGGCGAGCAGCGCCCCCGCGGTGACGGGGAACCCGTCGGTGACGACGGGCAGGCCCGCGGCGGCCGCGGCCAGGAAGACGCCGGCGGCCGCGACGATCTCGAGCCCGCCCAGCTGGGCGGCGACCTCGAGGGGGTCGGCCTTAACCAAGTCGCCAAGCTCGGCGGTGGCGCGCTCGAGCGCCCGTTCCACCACCGCCACCTTGCGGGCGTAGGCCGCGTCGTCCACGCCGGTGCCGCGGCCCGTAACCTCGGCGGCCGCAAGGCCCAGGAGTGCGGCGGTGAGGGCGGCGGCGGCCGTGGTGTTGCCGATGCCCATGTCGCCGGCGGCCAGGAGGGTGGCCCCCTCGCTAATCGCTCGGCGGGCGGCGTTCTCCCCCGCATGCAGCGCGGCCATCGCCTCAGCGGGGCTCATCGCGGGCTCGTGGGCAATGTTGCCCGTACCCGCGCGCACCCGCGCCGAAATAAGGCGTTCGTGCGCCGGGAACTCGGGGCCGTTTACCCCCACGTCGAGGACGTAGACCTCGGCTTCGGCGGTGCGGGCGATCTGGTTGATGGCCGCCCCGCCAGCCAGGAAGTTCAGCACCATCTGCGGGGTCACCTCGGCGGGGTAGGCCGAGACGCCCTCAGCGGTCACGCCGTGGTCGGCGGCGGCCACCACCACCGCGCCCGGTCCCAGCCTGGGCCGCTCGCTGCGCTGGATGGCCGCGAGGCGCACGCCCAGCTCCTCGAGCCGCCCCAGGGAGCCGGGGGGCTTGGTGAGGCGGTCCTGACGGGCGCGGGCGCGTTCGAGAAGTTCGTAATCAATGGGAGCAACGGTTGCCATGGGGATATGGTAACTGGTTCACCGCACCTGGTTCGTAGCGCGCGGCCGGTGGTGGGCCTATCAATGGCATTGCAATCCTGGCTTTTTCACGCAGCGCGGGCGCCTGCTTCCCAAGGGCTAACGCCGGATAAGGCCCCGGCCCGACGGGAACGCGCTGCTTTTGACGTACCGTTGTTTGAAGCTAGTTGCAAACCCCGCGGCTGCCGTAGGTTCAATACCACGCATTACGCACCACGTACTACGTACCGCCCACCGCCGGCAACGTCACCCGCCCCGCCACCGCGGCGCGGCGCGCGCCGGTGGTGTGGGGCAGCACGTTGGGCAGCTCCAGCCAGCGCAGGTAACCGAGAACCGCGAAGGCCAGCGCCTCGCGCGCCATGGGGTCGTGTCCCACCTCGTCGAAGGTGCGCACGGGCACCCCCAAGCCGGAACGGATACCGGACATGAGGGTACGGTTCTTGGCACCGCCACCCGCGACCCAGACCTCGTCGAGCCCGCGGGGCAAGACGAAGTCGCGGTAGGCGGCCACGATGGTACGCACGGTGAAGGCAGTAACCGTGGCCACCAGGTCGGCGCCCTCGAGGCGGTCCGCGAAGGCCAGGTGCTCGAGCCGCCAGACCTCGCGCCCGGTCGACTTGGGCGGGGGGCGACGCAGGTAGGCGTGGTTGAACCAGACCTCCACCAGCTCCTCGTCCACCTTTCCCTCAGCGGCAATCTGGCCGCCGGCGTCGTAGCGCTCGCCCATGCGCGCCGCTGCCTCGTCGATCAGGCAGTTTCCGGGACCGGTGTCGAAGGCGAGCACCCCCACAGCGTCGCGGCCGGGAAGGTAAGTGAGGTTCGAGATGCCCCCGAGGTTGTGGATGCTGCGGCGCACCCCCGCCTCGCCATATAGGAGCAGGTCGGGGTAGGGCACGAGTGGCGCGCCCTCGCCACCGGCGGCCAAGTCGGCGGGGCGGAAGTCGTGCACCACCGGCGCCGCCAGCGCCTCGGCCAGCCAGCTGGGCTCGCCCAGCTGCCAGGTGACGCCGGGCGGCTCGTGCCAGACGGTCTGCCCCGCGAGCGCGGCCAGCTCGGCGCGGCCGCGGAAGGGCGCGGCCAGCTCGGCGTAGAAGCGGCCGAGGTCGTGGTGCAGGTGCGCCAGGTCACGCGGCCCCAGCACCCGGTTCTGCTGGGCTTGGCGCACCCGAGCGAAGAGCCCCTCGGGGTAGGGGGCGCTCCGGCGCTCCAGCAGCTCCCAGCGCAGCCGGGGCGGCTGTCTCTCGAGCCGCACCAGCACCAGGTCTACCCCGTCGGCGCTGGTGCCGCTCATCAGACCCAAAACCTTCATGGCTCAGCCCTTAGCTCAGCGACAAAATCGTAGCGGTCGCCGCGGTAATGGCTGCGGGTGAACTCAAGCGGCCGCCCGCCCGGCAAAAAGCTGACGCGCTGGATATAGAGCACCGGGTCTCCAGGGGCGATGCCCAGCTGGCGCGCCTCCTCCTCGGGTGCGGCCACCGCGCGCAGGCGCTGCAGCGCCCGCACCGGCCGCAAGCCGCGGGCCTTGAGGTAGGCGTAGAGCGAGTCGCTCACGCCCTCGGGATCGGGCACGAACTCTGCCGGCAGCACCGCGCACTCGATGGCCATGGGCAGGTCGTCGGCGGTGCGCACGCGGCAGATGCGCGCCACCGCCTCGCCCGGCGAGAGCGAGAGCGCCATGGCCTCCTCGGGGGTGGCCTGGCCGAGGCCTCGCCGCACCTGCTTAGAGCCTGGCTCCATCCCGCGGGCGCGCATGTCCTGGCTGAATCCGCTAAGAAAAGAAAGCGGCTGCTCGAAACGCCGGGCCACGAAGGTGCCCGAGCCCTGACGGCGCACGAGCACGCCCTCGGCCACCAGACTGTCGAAGGCCTTGCGCACGGTGAGGCGCGAGACGCCCAGGATCTCGGCCAGCACCCGCTCGGCGGGGAGCGCCCCGCCGGGCTCGAGCTGGCCCGACCGGATCATCCGCAAAACGTGCTCGCGCAGCTGCTGGTAGAGCGGGGTTTGCCCACCCTCGTCAAGCTGCAACCGTTGCCACACCTCGTGGATTCGGGGGGACGTCCGCATCCCCCGGAGTATACCACTCCAGTACCATTTACCTTGCCCCCCTCCTACCGACGCGGTATACTTCGCCCAAAGATGACAGCCGCTCCCGACAAAGCCACCCTGGACCGCATGCTTACCGCCGCCGCACCGCTTTTGCGGGAGGCCGTCATGGCGGGCCGGGTTCCGGGTGCGGCGCTGGGCGTGGTGAGTGCGAGCGGCGAGCGCGCAACGCTGCATCTGGGCCAGGCCCAGCTTGAACCCGAGGCGCGCCCACTAGAAGCGGGTACCTGGTTCGACCTTGCCAGCCTGACCAAGGTGCTCTTCACCCTGCCAGAGGTTATGAAGCTGGTGGAAGAAGGCCGGGTCGACCTCGACGATCCGCTCAAGCAGCATCTTCCCGAAGCCGGCTGGCTGCAAGAAGACCCGGCGTTGGGGCGGGTGACCATCCGCCAGCTGCTGGCCCACCAGGCGGGCCTGCCCGCCTGGGTTCCCCTCTACACCTGGGGCTGCGATGCAGCCACCCTGAAGGCGCGGCTGCTGCAAGAGCACTGGCAGCTAGGAAGACCGGTGTACTCCGACGTCGGCTTCATGTTGCTGGGCATCCTGCTGGAGCGGCTGCGTGAACTCGAACTGAAGGCCTTCGAGCTACCCGCGGGCCTCACCTTCCAACCCGACCCCGTCCGCACCGCAGCCACCGAGCGCTGTCCCTGGCGCGGCCGCGTGCTGGTGGGCGAGGTACACGACGAAAACGCCCACGCCCTGGGCGGCGCGGCCGGCCACGCGGGGCTGTTCGGCACCCTGGATGGGGTGCTCGACCGCGCCCACGCCTGGCTCACCGAAACCGAGCTCTCCCCCGCGGCCCACGCGGCCGTGCGCGAGCCGCAGAGCGAGGAGCGCCTGCTCGGCTGGGTGCGCCGCCACCCCGGTTGGTCGGGCGGCCGCCTCACCAGCCCCGCGGCCTACGGCCACACCGGCTTCACAGGAACCGGAGTCTGGATCGACCCCGAGCGCGGCTACGCCTGGGCGCTGCTCACGAACCGCGTCCATCCCAGCCGCCACCGCGAAAACCCCCTGCCCGAGCTGCGCCGCCGCGTGGCAGACGCGCTCGCGGCCGAGTGGAGGAAGCCATGACCACCGAAGACGTCGCCCTGCGCTACCGCAGCCTCGACACCTGGCCCAGCTCGGAAATTCTGGAGGCGCTGCTCGAGCGCAACTTCTCCGCCCTCGCGGCGGTGCGCGCGGCGCTGGGACCGCTCGAGCGCGCCGCCGAGGGCGCCGCCGCGCGCCTGCGCGAAGGCTCCGGTCGGCTCGTCTACGCCGGCGCGGGCACCTCGGGCCGGCTCGCCGTCCTCGACGCGGTGGAGCTCGCGCCCACCTTCGGCTGGCCCCACGAACGCCTGCATTACCTCCTCGCCGGGGGCGAGGGAGCGCTGGTGCGCTCGGCCGAGGCGGCCGAGGACGAGGCCGAGGCGGGACACCGCCGCGTGGCCGAGGCGGGCGTGGGCCCGGACGACGTCTTCGTGGGCGTGGCCGCGAGCGGCCGCACCCCCTTCACCGTGGCCGCGCTGGAGGCCGCGCGCGAGCGCGGGGCCTTCACCGTGGGCCTGGCCAACAACCCGGACACCCCCTTGCTGGCAGCAGCAGAGGTAGGCGTGCTGCTCGAGACCGGCCCTGAGGTCATCGCTGGTTCCACCCGCCTAGCCGCCGGTACCGCCCAAAAGGTGGCGCTCAACCTCTTCTCCACCCTGCTTATGGTCCGCCTGGGGCGGGTCTACTCGAACCTGATGGTGGGCGTGCAGGCCAGCAACGCCAAGCTCGCCCGCCGGGCCGCAGGCATCGTGGCCAAGATCAGCAGCTGCCCGTTGGATGAAGCCGAACGGGCGCTCGAGGCCGCGGGTGGCGACCCCCGCCTGGCGGTGCTGCTCCTCAAGGGCCGCGACCCCGACGAGGCCCGGGCCGCCCTCCAGGCCGCAAAGGGCAACCTGCGGGAGGTGATCGGATGAAACGCCTTGCCACTTCGCTCCTACTCGCACTGGGATTGGCCCTGGCCGGCGCCGGCGACTTCATGGTGCTCTCGTTTTCCGGCACCGAGCCACCCGACGCGCTCATCGAGCGCTACCACCCCGCTGGAGTAATCCTCTTCCCCTCGAACCTGGCGGACGACCCGGTGGGGCTCGTGCGCACGCTGCGCACGCGCTACCCCGACCTGCTCGTCTTCATCGATCAGGAAGGCGGTCCCTTCTACACCTACCGCGCCCCCGGCGTGCCCCGCTTCCCCTCGGCCATGGCGCTGGCCGCGAGCGGCAACGCCGACCTGGTGCGCACGGTGGGCAACGCCATTGGCCAGGAGATCGCCTACCTGGGGGCGAACGTGGACCTGGCGCCGGTGCTCGACGTCAACGTCAACCCGGGGAACCCTATCATCGGCCTGCGCAGCTTCGGCGCCGATCCCCAGGCCGTGGCCCGCTACGGCCTCGCTTTCGCCCACGGACTCGAGGCGGCCGGAGTTCTCTGGACGGCCAAGCACTTCCCGGGCCACGGCGACACCCAGACCGACTCCCACACCGGCCTGCCCATCGTGGACAAGCCGCGCGCGGAGATCGAGCGGGTGGAGCTCGCCCCCTTCCGCGCCGCCGTCCAGGCCGACGTGCCGGTTATCATGACCGCACATATCCTGTACCCCGCGCTCGACCCCGACTACCCGGCCACACTTTCGCACAAGATCCTCACCGGACTGCTACGTGACGAAATGGGCTACCAGAACCTAATCATCACCGACGACATGGGCATGCGCGCCATCTCCAGCCGCTGGGGCGCCGGCGAGGCGGCGGTGCGGGCGGTGCTGGCCGGGGCCGACCTGGTGCTGGTGGGCCGTGGGGGCGAGACGGCCGCGGAAGTCTACGCCGCCCTTGACGAGGCGCTCGCGAGCGGGCGCATCGCCCCCGAGCGGGCCGCGGCCACCCGCGACCGTCTGGCGCAGGCGCGCGCGCGGGTGCAGCCGCCCGCGCCCGAGCCCGACTGGGAAGCGCTCGAAGCGCTCAACCTCGAAGCGGCGCGGGCCGGGGTGACCTGGCTCAGCGGCGAGCTGCCCATCCCCGGAGAAGGCACGCTGGTGATCGGGCCTCGGATCTCGGCCCGCTGGGGGGCCGAACCCAGCCTGGCCGAGCTGGCGCCCGAGTACCTACCCGGGGCACACTACCAGGTCGTGGGCGAGGTGCCCTCGGGCCAGGACATCGCCACGGCGGTGGAGCGCGCAGGGAGGTTCGACCGCATCGTCCTCGGCACCTACCACTGGCTGGGCCGGCTCCCCGAGGAGCAGGTCTGGCTCTACCAGGCGCTGGTGAACACCGGCAAGCCCGTCTACGTCGTCGCGCTGGGAAACCCCGACGACTACACTTACCTGGATCCCGCCCCTGCGGGGTACCTGGTTACCTATGGCTACCGCGCGACGCAGGTACGCGCCGCGTTGGAAGCGCTGGCCGGGGTCTATACCCCAGGCGGCAAACTTCCGGTCCCGGTCGGACCCTTCCCGGCGGGATCGGGTCTAGGGAGGTAAACATGAAGCGATGGAGTCTCACACTGGGAGCATTGGCGTTGGTCTTGAGCCTGGGCCTCGGCCTGGCCAAGACCACAAAGGTCGTCGTGGCCGGATGGGGTGGCGAATCGGAGATCGCCCTCTACAACGAGCTCTTCAAGCAGTTCGAGGCCACCCACCCCGACATCAAGGTCGAGTTCCTCCACATCCCGGCGCGGGACTACTGGACCAAGCTGACGGCAATGTTTGCCGCCGGTAAGGCGCCGGACCTCTTCTTCACCAACAACATCAACTTCCCGGCGCTGGCTGCCAAGGGTGTGGCCACACCACTCGAGCCCTTCATCGAGAAGGACAACTACGACACCGGCATCTTCTACCAAGGCATCCTCGACGCCTTTAAGTTTGAAGGCAAGCTTTACGCCCTGCCCCGCGACATCTCCAACCTCGTCGTCTATTACAACCGCGATATGCTGCGCGAGGCGGGCCTGCCCGACCCCGACCCAAACTGGACCTGGGACGACTTCCTGCGCTACGCCAAAGCCCTCACCAAGGAAGAGAACGGCAAGCGCACCCAGTGGGGCGTAAGTTTCTACACCTACTTCCTCTTCTGGGAACCCTGGGTCTGGTCGAACGGCGGCCGCTGGTACAGCCCCGACCACAGCAAGTTCCTGCTCAACAGTCCCGCCTCGGTCGAGGGCCTGCAGTTCTACGTGGACCTGCGCTGGAAGCACCACGTGGCCCCCACCCCCGCCGAGGCCGCCGACCGCAGCGCTTACAGCATGTTCCTCGACGGCAAGACCGGCATGATCGTAGACGGCCGCTGGCGCGTGCCCAGCCTCAAGAGTAAGGCCAAGTTCGACTGGGACATCGTGCCCTTCCCGCGCGGCAAGGCCGGCAGCATCGTGGATATCGACGGCTCCGGCTGGGCCATCTCGAGCCAGAGCCGCAACAAGGACGCGGCCTGGGAGGTGCTCAAGTTCCTGGCCGGTCCCGAGGGTAGCCTGGCCTTCACCAAGGGCGGCCTGATCATCCCCGCCATCGGCTTCGACCCCAAGAACGCCGACGCCACCAACGCCATCCTCAAGACCTTCTTCCAGCCGCCGCCGCCACGCCACCAGCAGCACTTCCTCACCGTCAACAAGGACGCGGTGCCCACCGAGACCTTCGAACGTTGGAGCGAGGCGCTCAACCTCATCTCCAAAGCCCTGGGTCCGGTCTGGGAAGGCAAGGAAGACGTTCAGACCGCGCTCGACAAGGTCGCGCCCGCGGTGCAGAAGATCCTCGACGAAGTCCAGGCCGAACGCGCGAAGCGCAAGTAATCCAACCGGGCTGCGGGGGCGTCACCCCCGCAGCCCCCAACATGGGAAGTAACGTTTCGAAATGTCCAGTTACCGCCGCTTTCCCTGGCTCTTTCTGCTCCCCAGCCTGGTGGGGTTCTTCGCCTTCAACGCGGGCCCCATCCTCATCTCGCTAATCCTTTCGTTTACCAACTGGGACGTTTTCAATCCACTAAACCCCAAGGCCATCGCCGACAGCTGGGTGGGTCTCGGCAACTACATCGAGATGTGGCACGACCCCACCCTCCACAAGTCCTTCTGGAACACGGTCTACTACGTGGCGGTGGCCGTTCCCCTGGAAATTTTCATCTCGCTCATGGTAGCGCTAGGCCTCAACCGCGACTTCCCCGGCGTCAAGCTGGTGCGCACGCTCTACCTCCTGCCCACAGTCACCAGCATCGTCGCCGTGGGCCTGCTCTGGCGCTGGGTGCTCAACCCCTACGTGGGCCCGGTAAACATGTTCCTGCGCTGGGCGGGCTCGAAGATCGAGGGGCTCTTCCAGCTCCTCCACCTGCAGGTTCCGGCCACCGTCCACTGGCTCGCCACCGAGGGCCCAGGCTGGCTCTCCGACGAGCGCTGGGCGATGCCCGGCATCATCCTCGCCGCCGTCTGGGCCGGCATCGGCTTCCGCATGCTCATCTTTCTGGCCGGCCTGCAGAACATCGACAAGACCTACTACGAGGCCGCGTCGCTTGACGGCGCCGGGCCCTGGCAGCAGTTCTGGCACGTGACCCTGCCGCTGCTTTCACCCACCGTCTTCCTCAACACCCTGCTCGCGCTGATCGGCGGGTTTCAGGTCTTCGGCCTCGTCTACGTAATGACCGGAGGCGGCCCGCTCGACGCCACCAACGTGCTGCTCTTCTACCTCTACCAAAAGGCCTTCGGCATCTTCCCGCCCGACATGGGCTATGCCTCGGCCATCGCCTGGCTACTCTTCGTGCTCCTCTTCGCGCTCACGGCCATCCAGTGGCAGTTGCGCAAGCGCTGGGTCTGGGAGGAGGCGTGATGACCGGAAAAAGGACAAGAAGCGGGACCCATAGGGAGGTCGGGTGTGAGTAAGCGCAAACAAAAAATCGCCGACGCCGTCATCTTCGTGGTGCTGCTGCTGGGCGGCCTGACCATGCTCGTTCCCTTCTTGTGGATGGTCTCGACCAGCTTCAAGGAGCCGGGCACCCTCTTCGACCTGCCCATCCAGCTGTGGCCCGACAAGCTTCACTGGGAGAACTACCAGCGCGTGCTCACGGCGGTGCCTTTCGGCCGCTGGTACCTAAACTCGCTCATCATCGCGCTGGGGCTCACCTTTTTGAACCTCACCAGCGGCGCACTCGCCGGCTACGCCTTCGCGCGGTTTAGCTGGAAGGGCAAGGACGTGATGTTCCTCTTCTCGCTCATCACACTGATGATCCCCGCCCATGTGCTGATCATCCCGCTCTTCATCATTATGAGCCGACTGGGCTGGATCGACACCTACTACGCCCTCATCCTGCCCGGCCTCTTCGACGCCTTCGCCATCTTCCTGATGCGGCAAAACTTCATCTCGCTGCCGCGGGAGCTCGAAGAGGCGGCGCTCATCGACGGGGCCACCCCCTGGCAGATCTACTGGAAGATCGCGCTGCCGCTTGCCGCCCCGGCGCTGGCCACGCTGGGCACCTTCACCTTCCTGGCCGGCTGGAACAGCTTCCTCTGGCCGCTCATCGCCACCAACTCGATCGAGATGCGCCCGCTCACCGTGGGACTGGCGGTCTTCAATAACCAGTTCACCACCGAGTGGACGGTACTCATGGCCGGCCTCTCGCTGGCGACAATCCCGCCCATCATCGTCTTCCTAGCGGCGCAGAAGTACTTCATTCGCGGGCTGACGCTGGGCAGCCTGAAGGGCTGAAAAGAAACGAACGTCGTCCGGGGACCGTGGCCCCCGGATTTTTCGTTCAGGCCTCGCGCACGCGGGCGTAGAGGTAGCCGTCGGCCGGCTCTGGACCCAGGTTGGGAAAGGTGAAGTAGCGGCGCATGCGCCCTTCGCGCTGGAAACCCGCCTTCTCAAGCGTGCGCTGGGAGCCGGTGTTCTCCACGTGGCAGGTTGCGAAGACGCGCCAGGCACCGTTCTCGAGCAGCCAGTCGCTGACGGCCCGCACCACCTCGGGCATGTAGCCGTGGCCCCAGGCGGAACGCGCGAGGGCGTAGCTGAGCTCGTAACCGTAGGTCTCCTTGCGCGCCCCCAGCGTGCCCAGCGCGCCGGCACCGGGACGCTCGAGCACGTAGAGGTAGGTCCGACCGTCGAGCGTCAGGTCGCCACCGCCCTGCTGCCACGCCCGCACGAAGCGCTCGAGCATCACCCGGACCTGCCCCCGCTCCCGCAGGGGGTGGAAGCTGAGGTAGCGCACCACCTCGGGGTCGCTATAGAGGGCGAAGAGGGCCTCGAGGTCGCCCTCCGCTGGCGGCCGCAGGCGCAGGCGCGGGGTCTCGATCACGCGGGGCAGGCGCATCCTACCCTCAGCCTACTCCAGGAAGAGCTGCCGCCCTGCAACCACGAGCACCACCTCGTCCGCAGCTTCGGCGACGGTACGGTTGGCCCAGCCCAGCAGGTCGCGGTAGCGCCGGGCCAGGGCGTTTTCGGGGACGATGCCCATCCCCACCTCGTTGCTGACGACGATGAGCGTCTTGCCGCTACGGCGCCAGGCGGCGAGCAGCGCCTCCACGCCCTCCCGCACCGCCACCTCGCCGCCCGCGAGCAGCAGGTTGCTAACCAGCAGGGTCAGGCAGTCGAGCAGGGCGACATCGTGTTTCGCGCGTCCGAGCGCCGCCGCCGCATCGCGGGGCTCTTCGATCGTCTCCCAGGCGGCGGGCCGCTCGGCCCGGTGGGCGGCCACCCGCGCCGCCATCTCCTCGTCGCCGGCAGTGGCGGTGGCGATAAAGCTGACCGCCTCGCCCCCCAGAGCCCACGCCCGGGCCAGCGCTGCCGCGCTCTTTCCCGCCCGCGCCCCGCCCAGGTAGAGGACGAGGCGCGGAAGCCGCGGCGAGTCCGGGGGCGCGACCGGCCCCGCGCGCCCCGCCGGCTTTCGGTGCGAAAAGGCCATCTTTTCGATGCGCTCCATCTCCAGATGCTCCTCCAGCGCGTCCGCCAGCCGGTCGAACTCGCGCTCCAGGCCCGCCGCCCTGCGGCCAAACAGCGCCCGCTGCACCGCCGGGTCCTCGAAGAGGCCGTGCAGGTAGACACCCAGCACATTGCCTTGGGCGAAGGCCCGCCCGCCGGCCATCACCTCGCGGGTTTCGCCGCCGGCGCGGCTGTTGCCGTGGTGGATCTCGTAGCCCGTGACCTCCAGACCGTCGAGCGGCGCCCAGTAGCCCTCCAGCCCGGCAAAGCGGCCGCGGCTACGGCGCACCGTTTTGGCCGGATCCATCGTCGTCTCGAGCTCCAACAGCCCCAGCCCCCGCGCCGCGCCCTCGACCCCCTCGGGGTTGTGCACCGCGCGGCCCAAAAGCTGAAGCCCCCCGCAGACGCCCAGCAGCGGCCGACCCGAGGCCGCGTACTCGGAAAGCGCCCGCGCCATTCCGCTCGCCTCGAGCCATTCAGCGCTGGCAGCGGTGTGCTTGGAGCCAGGCAGGACCACCAGCTCGGCGTCCGCTAGCGCGACTGGATCGCGCACCAACTCCACCCGCGCCAGCTCCGCAAGCGGCCAGAACTCGTCAAGGTTGGAGGCGTAGGGGTAGGCGACGATGGCGACACGCGGCCCCGAGCCCGAAGCGGCCGTTCCCAAAAGTGGGGCGTCCTCGTCGGGGAGACGGTGGCGCAGGTAGGGCAGCACCCCCAGCGTGGGCACGCCGGTCCAGCGCTCGAGCAGCCCGGGCGCGGGCGCGAGCAGCGCCGCGTCACCGCGAAACTTGTTGAGCACAAAGCCGCGCACCAAAGCCCGCTCCTCGGCCGCGAGCAGGCCCCAGGTACCCCAGAGGTGAGCGAAGGCACCGCCGCGGTCGATGTCGGCCACCAGCAGCACAGCCGCGCCCGCCTCACGAGCGACGGCCATGTTGACGATATCGCCGGGGCGCAGGTTGACCTCGGCGGGGCTGCCCGCCCCCTCGGCGATCACCAGCTCGTACTCCTCGCGCAGCGCCCGCAGGCTCTCCCGCACCACCGGCCACAGCCGAGGCTTGCGCTCGCTCCAGGGCGCGCGCGAGAGTTCGGGGTCAGCCTGTCCCAACACCACCACCTGGCTCTTGGTCTCGGCCTCGGGCTTGAGCAGCACCGGATTCATCCGCACCTCGGGAGTTATCCCGGCCGCCAGCGCCTGAAGGTACTGCGCGCTGCCCATTTCACCACCCGCGGCAACGCGGGCGTGGTTCGACATGTTCTGGGCTTTGAAAGGGGCCACCCGCACACCCCGGCGCGCGAACCAGCGCGCCAGTGCGGTGACCAAGAGGCTCTTCCCCGCCCCCGAGGTCGCCCCCTGGACCATCAGCACCGGAGCTAGTCTTCGCGCCATATCTCCACCAAACGCTTCGCTGGCCAGTCGTAGACGTAGACCGTGGTGTGGGGGATGATCTGCAGGTCGCCGGAGAGCCACAAGAGCGCGCGCATCACCCCGGCGTGGCTGAAGATCAGGTGCCGCCCCGCCGGCAGCGCGTCCACGAAGGCGCTCACCCGCTCCAGCACCTCCAAGGTCGCCTCGCCGCCGGGGGCGCGAAAGCGCTCGAAGCCCATCATCGCCTCCTGCGTCGCCGGATCCAGGCTCTCCCAGCGCCGGCCCTCGAGCCGGCCGAAGTGGATCTCGCGCAAATCGGACACCCTTTCGGGCGCAAAGCCCGCCAGCTCAGCCGTCTTCCAGGCCCGCACAAGGTCGCTCGCCCAGACCGCGTCGAAGCGTTCCCCCGCCAGCTGCGGCCGCAAGTCCGCGGCCTGCGCGCGCCCCAGCGGCGTCAGCGGCACATCGGCCCAGCCACCCAGCCGGTGCTGGCGGTTCCAGATGTTCTCGCCGTGGCGGACCAGAAACAAGGTCTTCACCGCTTATCGCCTCCCGGCGGCGCTACCAGGCGTACGCCAAAGTAGGGCGGCCCGCGGCGGGTGTGGGGCCGGCAGAGCTCGCTCACGCCCACGCGCCGGGCCAGGTGGCGGACCAGTTCCTGCTTAACCGGGTTGGGCACGGCTGCGCCGGCCTGCACCTTGCAGTCGTAGACCACCAGACCCAGCAACACGTCGGCCAGCTGCACGTAGAGGGTGGCGTTGGAGTCGAGCATCAAGGCGTTCAGCACCCGCGGGTGGCGGCGCACCTCGCGCTCGAAGTAGCGCTGCGACTCGCGCGGCTTGGTCACGTGGTCGGCGATGACCACGCCGTAGACGCCGTCGGCCAGGGCGCTGTCCACCAGCCTGCGGGTGTAGGCGATCTGCGCCTCCCAAAGACCCCCGTAGTTGCGCCCGGGGTCGAAGCCGGGCTGGCACTTGTCGAGCACCTGGGCCTTGAAACCGAGCCCCGGCACGGCGAAGAAGAGGTCCAGCAGCTCGCGGTAGACCCAGGCGCTCTTCCGCCCGATGCGGGCGAACTTGAACTCGAAGCGCGGGTGGAGACGCCCGCGCGCCCGTTGCAGCAAGCCGTGCAACTCGGCCGAAAGCGCAGCGGTGTCGGCGGTGCGCAACAGCCCCAGGCCGAAGAAGGGCTGCCGCCGGTCGCGGCTCAGCACACCGGTTTCGTCGATAAACAAAAAGTGCAGGGGCTCCATGCCTAGTCCTGATGATACCGCCCGGCTCACGCGCGCTCCTCCAGGGCGGCGGCGAGCGCCGCCAGGGCTTTTGGCGGCTGGGCCGAAAGCCGCGCCCAGTCGGGCAGGCCCTTGTCGGCGAGCGGCCGCACCCGCAGCCCCCGGGCGCGCAAGAAAGCCGCCGCGTCCTCGCCCAGCCGCGCCATGATGAAGTTGGCCGCGCCCTCCTGCACCGCGTAGCCGCGTTCGCGCAGGAGGCCCGCCAGCCGGCGGCGCCAGGCAAAGAGGGTGGGCAGGGTGCCGCGCAGCCAGTTGCGCGCCCCGGTCCCCGCCTGGGTACGCAAGAAGGCCACCTCGGCCGCGCCGATGACCCACGAGGGGGCGGCCCGGACCAGCCGCGCGGCCAAGTTCTCCGAGGGCGCGATCAGGTAGCCGGCGCGCACGCCGGTGAGGCCGTGGGCCTTGTTGGGGGCGTAGAGGCGGTACGCCCCTTCGGGAACGGAAACGGGAACCTCCGCGAGCGGGGCATAGGCCAGGTCGAAGACGAGCCCGGCACCCCGCCGGGCCGCACGTCCGGCCGCTTCGCGAACGAAAGCATCCCCCCAGACCTCGCCGGTGGGGTTGTTGGGCTGCGCCAGAAAGGCCACCGCCGCCTCATCGAGCAGGTCCAAAAACTCCGCCGGTGTGCGCGCCGCCAGGTGCCGCACCCCCGCCGCCCGAGCCGCGCCGGCGTACTCGCCGAAGGTGGGCTCGAGCGTCAGCACCGGCCCGCGGCGCAGCCGCGCCAGGCGGTGGATCAGCTCGCTCGCCCCCGAGCCCGGCACCACGCTCTCCGCAGGAACGCGGTGATGGGCGGCCAGAACCTCGCGCAGGGCGCCGTAACTCGGGTCGGGGTAGCGCGAAAGGTCGGCCCGCCGCATGGCGGCGAGCAGCACCGGGTTGGGCCCCAGGGCGTTGGCGTTGCTGGAAAAGTCGTAACGGGGCTCGGGCCCGCCGTCGGGCCCGCCGTGGAAGGTCACACCCCCCACCTCCCCCAGCTCACCAGAGCGGCCAGCGCGTAGGTCAAGGCCGCCGCCCGCTGTACCCGCGCCAGCGCCCGCCGCAGGTCGGCGGGCTCGGGGGCGCGGCCGGAGGAGTTGAGCACGTAGACGCCCCGCTTCTCCAGCCGCACCCCCAGCGCTAGGGCCAGCGCACCCATCGGCCAGCCAGCGTTGGGCGAGGGGGTGCGGCTGGCCTCACGGTGGAGCGCCGCCAGACCTAGCGGGCCCAGCAGCAGGGCGGCTAGACGCGCAGGAATCCAGTTCAGCAGGTCGTCGACCCGGGCTGCTAGCCGCCCCCAACGCCGGTAGCGGGGCGTGCGGTAACCCCAGACCGCGTCGGCGGTGTTGGCGTAGCGGTAGAGCCAGGCCCCGGAAAGGCCGAAGAGGACGAAGTAAAAGAGCGGGGCCAGCAGGCTGTCGGAGAGGTTCTCGGTCAGGGTTTCCAAAGCGGCCATGCGTACCCCAACAGCGTCAAGTCCCCGGGTGTCACGGCTCACCAGCCGCGCGAGCCGCCTGCGGGCCTCGTCCAGATCGCGGCCCAGCGCCGCCTCGACCGCGGCCACCTCGGCGGTGAGCATCCGCAGCGAGAAGGCCGGCCACAGCAGCAGCCCAACTAGCAGCGAGTGCACGGGGGCTTCGAGCGTGCTCACACCCCTCCACGCCAGCGAGGAAAGCACGAGCACGAGCACCGCGCCCGCGAGCCAGGCCAGCGCGCCCGCGCGCACGTCGTCGCGCCAGAAGCGCTCGAGCCCCGCCAGCAACCGCCCGATCCCGACCACCGGGTGCATCCGCGCGGGCGGCTCGCGAAAGATGGCGTCGAGGAGGGCAGCAAGCAGGACAGCCAACTCACACCCCCGCGTGCGCGGCGGCCGCCGCGACGAAGCGCCGCGCCAGCTCGGGCGCCGCCGGGAAGTAGAGGTGGGTGTAACTGGCGTGCACCCGGCCGTCTAAGTAACCCTCGCGCTCGGCGCCGCCCACCTGCCGCCAGGCGGCGGGCTCCACCACCGGGCGGGTGGAGTAGTGGAAGGCGTGCCCCTTGGCGCGCCATCCCCGCCGGGCCAGCGGGCCGTCGCCCAGCGCCTCAACGTGACGGTAGCCCAGGGTGGGGCGGTTTTGCATGCGCGCCGCACCGGGCACAAGGCCAACCATCGTATAGCGCCCGTCGGGCGTTTCGAGAGCTTCGGAAAGGTACATCAGGCCGCCGCACTCGGCGTAGACCGGCCCAGGAAAGCGGCGCAGCGCCTCCAGCGCCCCCCGGTTCGCGGCCAGCTCGCGCGCGTAGAGCTCCGGATAACCCCCACCGATCCAGACCGCGCTCGCGTCCTCCGGCAGCCCCTCGTCAGCGAGCGGGCTAAAAGGCACGAGCTCCGCGCCCAGCTGCTCGAGCAGCTCGAGCGCCTCGGGGTAGTAAAAGCTGAAGGCGGCGTCACGGGCCACCGCGATCCGCGCCCGCAGCGGCTGGCGCCCTTCGGGCAGGGCGTGCGGGGGAAGCTCGAGCGCCGGCGCCACCTGCGCCAGCCGCCATAGCGCCTCCACGTCGAGCGTGCCCGCTGCCCTGGCCCAGGCTTCGGGCTCGAGCGAACGCTCCCCGGCCAGCACCAGCCCCAGGTGCCGCTCGGGCAACTCCAGCTCGGGAAGGCGCGGCAAGTAGCCCAAAAGCGGCACCCCAACGGGCTCGAGCGCCTCGGCCAGGATCTCTGCGTGCCGCGCCGAACCCACCCGGTTGGCCACCACCCCCGCCAGCCGCAGACGCGGGTCATGGTCGCGAAACCCCCGCACCAGCGCGGCGATGGAGCCGGCCATAGCCCGTGCGTCCACCACCAGCACCACCGGCGCGTCCAGCCAGCGGGCCACCTGAGCGGTGGAGCCCTCGTGCCCCAGGGCGTCGCGGCCGTCGAAGAGGCCCATCACCCCTTCCACCAGCGCACCCGCAGCACCCAGCGCGCCGCGGCGGAAGACCTCTAGCAGCTCGGGTCGGTCGAGAAACCAGCCGTCCAGGTTGCGCGGCGTCCGCCCCGCGGCCCGGCCCAGGTGGGTGGGGTCGATGTAGTCGGGACCCACCTTGAAGGGCTGCACGACCCGGCCCCTCGCCCGCCATGCCGCCAGCAAAACCGCGGCCACCGTCGTCTTTCCCGAACCCGACGACGGGGCGGCGACGATCAGGCGCGGCAGCTTCACGGCTCCAAGAACGCGTCGAGCGCAGCATTGAAGCGCTCGGGATGGCTCAGGTAGGGGAAGTGACCCACCGTCCCGAGGTCGCGCACGAAGGCCTCCGGGTAGCGCGCCTTCAGGTCGGCGCGCGCCCGCGGCGGGATGAGCGGATCGTTCGCCGCCTCGAAGACGGCGTGAGGCATCTGCGGCTCAGGGGGCGCGAAGGTTTCGAAGATGGCCCGCGAGCGGGCGAGGACGCCAACCTTGTGCATCCGGTGGGTGTACTGCTCTTCCAGGTAATAGGCAAGCAGCGCGTCACCTCCAGCCGCCGGCACCAGTTTTTGCCGGGCATTCCGCAGCATCATCCCCAGCACCAGCCGCTCCGGCAGCCAGCGGGCCAGCGTCACCAGATGGCGGCCCTTCAGGATCTCGGGGTGCCCCGGCGGAAAGGTGTTGGCGAAGACCGCCCGCTCCACCCGCTCGGGCTGGCGGGCCGCCAGGTACTGGGCCAGCAGGCCGCCGAGCGAACTGCCGACCACCACCGCCTGACGAGCACCCACCGCGTCGAGCACCGCCCAGACGCCGCTCGCCAGCACCTCCAGCGAGCCGGTGGCCGGGTAGGTGGGGGCCACCACCCGCCAGCGCCCTGCGTAGGCCCCGAGCTGCTGGAACCAAATATCGCCCGCACCCGCCATCCCATGCAAGAACAGGAGGGTGCGCGGTCCCTCGCCCAACGCGTAGTAACGCCAGACCAAACCGCCCCGCTCCAGCGAGCGCAGCCGCTGACGGCGCCGGAACTCCCGCAGAGCCTCGATCCGCCGGTCCATACCTCAGCCTAATGCTCCATGCCCTTCTGCGCCGGCACCCCGGCGTCGTAGGCGTGCTTGACCTTCTTCATCTCGGTCACGGTGTCGGCAAGCTCCACCAGCTCCGCCGGCGCGTCACGGCCGGTGAGCACCACGTGCACGTGCCGCGGCCGCAAGCGCAACGCCCCCACCACCTCCGCGACCGGAATCCAGCCGAAGTTGAGAGGGTAGGTCACCTCGTCAAGGACGACCAGGTCCCATTCGCCGGAGGCGATGACGGCGGCCGCGCGCCGCCAGCCGGCGCGGGCCAGCTCAGCGGACTTCTCCAGGTCGCGCGAGCGCCAGCTGAAGCCGTCGCCCAGACCCTCGATGGGAACGCCCAACTTCTCGAGTGTCCGGTGTTCACCAAAAGCGGCGCGCTCGTGTTTCATGAACTGAAAGATACGCGGCTGGAAGCCGCGACCCAGCGCGCGCAGCACCAGGCCCAGGGCCGCGGTCGTCTTACCCTTGCCGTCGCCGGTGTAGACAAGCACCAACCCGCGCCGTTCAGCCATCTTCTTCCTCCTCCACCCAGGCATAGTAGGGGGTGCTCACGAACTCCGGCGGCCCCTCTGGGTGGATGGCCACGCCGCCTACGAGCACCTCGCACCCGACGATCTCGAAGTCGAGGGTGTCGGCTGTGGTCGTGTAGACCAGCGCCTCACCCGGCGGCAGACCGTGGCGCATCAAAAGCGGCCCAAAGCGGTTCGTGCCGGCGCGGCTGCAAGCCCGGATCTTCTCCGACCGCACCACCGCCACGTAGCGCGCCAGCCGCGGCCCGCTCTCGGTCACCAGCCGCTTCACCTCGCCCAGGTCGACGACGAGCAGGTTACCCGTCGCCCGCAGACTTCCGCGCATGCGCACACCTCCTAAGGCCAGCGTGGCAGCACCGCCACGCCCTCCGGGGTCACGAAAACCCTCACGTCACCGGCGTAGACCCGCGCAAAGGCCTCACCGGTCACCACCTCGGTCGCACCGCCCGCGGCGACAACCCGGCCTCGGTCGAGCAGAAGTGCCCGGCTCGCCGCGAGCGCGTGATTGGGATCGTGGAAGACGCTAACGATGCCGATGCCCTCCTCCGCCAACCGGCCCAAGAGCCGCAGTAGTTCCGCCTGGTGGTGCAGGTCGAGGTGGTTGGTAGGTTCGTCGAGCAAGAGGTAGCGCGGCCGCTGCGCCAGCGCCCGCGCCAGCAGCACCCGCTGGCGCTCACCCCCAGAGAGCTCCCCCAGGAGCCTGCCGGCTAGGCCCGCGCTCTCGGTCACCTCGAGCGCCCATGCGACCGCTTCCTCGTCCTCCGGGCCCTCGCTCTTCCACAGCCCCAGGTAGGGCAGCCGCCCCAGGCGCACCACCTCGGCAACGGTCATCCCCACCGGATAGGGGCCGTTCTGCGGCAGGTAGGCCAGCCGGCGGCCGCGCTCGACCGCGCTCCAAGAGGATAGCGGCCGCCCCTCGAGCCGCACCTCGCCCCCCACCGGGCGCAAGAGGCCCAACAACAGGCCCAGCAGGGTCGACTTGCCGGAGCCGTTGGGGCCCAGCACCGCGAGCCAGTCCCCGGGCTCGAGCACCAGGTCCACGCCCGCGAGCGCCAGCCCTCGCCGCGGATAGGCGAAGCTCAGTCCCCGCGCCTCAAGCACGCTGCCTCCTGAGCAGATAGAGGAAGAAGGGGCCCCCCAGCATCGTCGTCACCACCCCCACCGGCAGCTCCGCCGGCCGCACCAGCACCCGCGCCAGCAGGTCGGCAAGAACCAGCAGCACCGCCCCGCCTAGGGCGCTCGCCGGCAGGAGGGACCGGTAGTCTTCCCCCACCAGCCGCCGCATCGTGTGGGGAACGATCAGCCCCACGAAGCCAATGATGCCCACCTGCGCCACCGCCGCGGCGGTGGCCAGCGTCGCCCCCAGAATCAAGGACGCCTTGACCGCCGCCAGCGGCAGGCCCAGCGTGTGGGCCACTGCATCGCCCAGCTGCAGCGCGTTGAGCGCGCGCCCGAAGAAGAAAAGCGGCAGGAGTGCGACCGCCAGGTACGCTGCGAGCCGGTACACGTCAGGCCAGCCGCTAAACGCCAGATTGCCCAAGGTGTAGCTAAAAACAGCCCGCACCCGGTCGGCGTCCATCATCATCAGATAGGTAGTCAAACCGATGAGCACGCTCCCGACCACCACCCCCGCCAGGATCAGGTTGTAGCGCCGCGCCACCCCGCCGGCCAGCACCACCGCCAGCACCACCGCCCCCACCGCGCCGACGAAGGCGAAGAGCGGTACGCTCGCCGGCCAGCGCTCGGCCACAGTGTGGGCGTAGGCCCCAGAGAGCGATCCAGTCAGGCTGAGCGCCAACGCCGCCCCAAAGGCCGCCCCCGAGGCCGCTCCCATAAGGTAGGGGTCGGCCAGGGGGTTACGAAACAGGCCCTGGTAGACGGCTCCGGCGGTGCCCAACGCCGCGCCCACCAGCACCGCCATCAGCACCCGCGGCAAGCGGATCTGCCAGACGATGGGGTCGTAGCCCTGGCCGCTCAGACCGTTCCACAGGGCTGTCACCACGTGCCCGCCAGGAAGCGGCACCGCGCCCACCATGACCCCGAGCACCACGGCCAGGGCCAGGGTGCCAAGCAGGAGCAGCCAGCTGAGCGGGCGCACCAGACGCCTACTCGCCCAGCAAACCGGGGTGGAAGCAGTCGATGAGCAGCTTCAACCCCTCGGCCACGCGCGGCCCGGGGCGGTGCACCACGTCGGTTTGTTCCTTGGTCAGCTCGCAAACGCGGCCGTCTTGAATGGCCCGGATGCCGGCCCAGCCCGGGCGCTCGGCGATCTTGGCCGCGGTCACGCCGTAGGGAGCGTCACCGAGAACGATCACCTCAGGATCCTTCTCCACCACCAGCTCGGGGCTGATCTTGGGGAAGAGACCCAGCTCAGCGGGGATGATGTTCTCGCCGCGGGCCTTCTTGATGAGCGAACCAATGAAGGAGTTAGGCCCGACGGTGTAGGGGGTGGCGTCGATCTCATAGTAGACGGTCGGGCGGTCGGTCGCCTTGGCCGCCTGCGACTCGAGCGCGTAGACCTGCTGGTTGATGCGGGCTACCAGCGCCTCGGCCTCGGCCTCGCGGTTCACCAGCCGACCCAGGTTGCGGGCGGTGCGGAAGATGTCGTCGTAGGTCTGGGTGTTGACCGCGTAGACGGTAATGCCGAGCTGATCCAGCGCCTCGGTGAGCTTGCCGTACTTGCTGCCGATCACCAGGTCGGGCTCGAAGCTGGCGATGAGCTCGACGTTGGGGTTGTACAGTCCCCCGGCCTTGGGCTTGTCCGCCACCTCGGGGGGCCAGTTGGAGTAATCGTCGGTGGCCACGATCTTATCGCAAGCACCGATGCTGCACAGGGTCTCGGTGGCCGAGGGCAGCATGACCACGATCCGCTGCGGCTCGGCCGGAATCGTGACCTGGCGCCCGAGGTCATCGGTAACGACCAGTGGGTAGGACGTGGCCAGGGCCAGACTGAGGAGAACGCTCAGAACTGCCAGCAACTTCTTCATACAAAACCACCTCCGAACACTCGGCCCCACGAAGTCGGGAGGTGGGGGTAACCAAAAACCCCGCTGCGGCGGGGTATGCACGTGCGTTCAACTGCCCCCTTACCGCCCCCTTCCGCGAGAGGTGCCCCGTGGGGTGCGGGGCTTCCCTGGCAGGTATTCGGGCTCGTGCTCCTCAGTGGAGCCATGACCGTTGCGGGACAGCGCCGGGCTCTCACCGGACTTCCCCACTTTAAGCCTGGGCTACGCGCACCAGGCACCAGGGACCTCGAGGCCGAGTTGTCGCCCCGAACCGGGGCCAAGCCCAGAATACCACGAACGGCGCAGGGCCCCGCTTGCCGGGGCCCTGCGGTTACGGGTGGGCCTGGAGTTACTCGGGCAGGTTGGGCTTCGCGCAGATGGCCCAAACGGTCAGCGTCCAGTCCTCAGCGGGACCGCCCACAATGCGTCCGGCCTGCGCCATCCAACCGGTATTCGAGATCGGATAGCTGGCCTGCAGGGCGAGGGTCGGATCGTAGACGCCGCTCACCGTCTGCACGCTAGCGCCACCGCCCACGACCACGAAGCCGGCCGGGCAACTCACCGAAACGCTCTTCGGCTGATTGCAGTTGCAAGCGCCGGGGGCCGCGTCGCTGGTATTGCTAACGATGCGGAACTCGGTGATGCCCGGAGGCCCCTGCGGGCCCATCGGGCCCGGGGGGCCAGCCGGACCGGCGGGACCCATCGGACCCTGAGGACCCTGCGGACCAGCGGGACCCTGAGGACCAGGAGGTCCTTGCGGGCCTTCGGGGCCGACGGGGCCCATCGGACCCTGGGGGCCCTGGGGACCGGCGGGTCCGACCGGACCGACGGGGCCCTGGGGACCCTGCGGACCGATGCAGTCGAGGGCATTGACCTTGCCGTCGCCGTTCAGGTCTTCGCTTTCGATGTCGGGCTTACCGTTGGCGTTGGTGTCCCAGCAGCTGATGCCGGGCACGCCCTGCGGACCCATGGGGCCCTGGGGACCCTGGGGACCTTCGGGGCCTTGCGGACCCATGGGGCCTACGGGTCCCTGTGGACCCTGAGGACCTTGCGGACCCATGGGGCCCATCGGCCCTTGCGGACCCTGGGGACCAACCGGACCCTGCGGACCAACGGGGCCGATGCAGTCGAGGGCATTGACCTTGCCGTCGCCGTTCAGGTCTTCGCTTTCGATGTCGGGCTTACCGTTGGCGTTGGTGTCCCAGCAGCTGATGCCGGGCACGCCCTGCGGACCCATGGGGCCCTGGGGACCCTGCGGACCCATGGGGCCTTCGGGGCCCTGGGGACCCTGCGGACCCTGGGGGCCTTGCGGGCCTTGCGGACCGGCGGGTCCCTGGGGGCCAACCGGACCGACAGGGCCCTGGGGACCCTGCGGACCGATGCAGTCGAGGGCATTGATCTTGCCGTCGCCGTTGACGTCTTCCTCGGCATCGGCCTGGCCGTTGGCGTTGGTGTCCCAGCAGCTGATGCCGGCGGGACCCATAGGGCCTTCAGGACCCTGGGGGCCCGGAGGGCCGGCAGGACCGCGGGGGCCAGCGGGACCCTGGGGACCGGGAGGACCCTCAGGACCCTGCGGTCCGGTGGGGCCGGCGGGGCCTTGCGGACCTGGAGGGCCAGGCGGTCCCGGAGGGCCCTGGGGGCCCGGAGGACCTGGAGGGCCGGGAGGGCCCTGAACAACGAGCACCTTCTGGGCCGGCGCCTTGGCCTCAATGGGCGTGGCGAAGACGGCCATGTTCTGAGTGCCCGTCTTAATCTGGTCCTTAAACTTCACGCCGTAAGGAATGAAGATTGAGAGCTGCTGCTGGGTCTGGTTGACGATGGTCAGCGTACCCTTGCCGTGATAATCAGGGTTCGAAACGTTCTTGAAATCGCCGATGTAGGCCCGAACCAACCCCTGCTTCACCGCACTGGCCAAGTCAAGCGCCCCCTCGGGGAGCTGGTGGGTGGCGTTGGCTTTGGCGTAGTTGACGAGTTCGTGGGTCACCGGCAGCTTGGCCTTGTCGTATTTGAGGCCATCGGTGAAGTACCATACCGCCCGCTGAACCTGGTAGGGGTGGGTCTTGTTGTAACCACGGGCCGCAGCATAGCGCTCAATGGCGCGCACCTCGGCCGGGGCCAGCCCCACCGGCGCCAGCTTGGCGCTCGGGAAGGGCTTGCCGTAGTTCATACAGAAGCCCTCCACGGGCACCTCGATGGACCCCGCTGCCGGGAGGGTGACCGTAACCCCCGATTCGGCCGCCTGCGCCGGCAGGCTCCCGAAGACCGCTACCGCGGCCATCAGGAAGACAACCTGGAGCGCGGCCAGGGGCACCCCTTTCAACATTCGTCTGTTCACCCTAACACCTCCTTCTCCAATGTGGGCATAAAATTTCTCAGCTTCTTACCTTCATTTAGGCCTACCCGCTTGAATAGCCCACCTCTTATATTTAGTCATATGTACTTTTTTGAGGTGTAAAAAACATATTAAAAAATAAAAATGAAGCGGGGTAAAATGCGGTGTGCTCGCCGTTTCGGCCTATCTGTGGGCGCTCCTCGGCCTCCTGCTGCTCTACACCGGCTGGTTTTTCAACCGACTCGTGGCAGCACGTAACGCCGTAAAAGAAGCCTGGTCCGGGATAGAGGTTCGGCTCCAACGCCGGCACGACCTGGTGCCGGTGCTCGTCGACGCCGTGGGGGCCTACGCCCGACACGAGCGGGGGCTGATCGAGCGGGTGGCGCGGCTGCGCAGCCGCGGCGCACCCGATCTGGAGGAGGAGGCCGAACTGAGCCGCGAACTCGAGCGCCTGCTCGCGGTGGCCGAGGCCTACCCCGAGCTGAAGGCCAGCACCAACTTTCTCAGCCTGCAGCGACAGCTCGTCGAGGTAGAAGGGGCGCTGCAGCAGGCGCGGCGGCACTACAACGGTTCGGTACGGGCCTACAATACGTTGCTCGAATCCTTCCCGGCTATGTACCTGGCTCGTTCCTTCGGCTTCACCCCAGCCCGCTACTTTGAACTGCCACTAGCGACCGAAGCCCGGTCACCGGAGGTCGAGTGGTAAGGGGATTGTTTCTTGTCTTCCTAGCGCTTTTTGGGCGTCCAGCCCTGGCCGGAAAGACTATCGAGGACTTTGTGGCTTGCATCTAGCTCGAGCCCCATCGAGGAAAACTTGCGAGTACGAGTCGAGAACGTCGCCATCAATCATGGCACCTACCGCGGCCTACACATCCGATCGCCAGCGACCACCGGCGCGGCGAGCCTCGGCCGCATCGCTTACACGGTCGAAGACGCCGTCTGGACGGTCGGCCCAAGCCCTGGCTCGGGCGCGAAGGCAGAGGTTCGCTGTGCGTCTACCCAAGCTAGCCCGAACGCACCGTACCTTCGGGGCCACGCACCTTTACGCCGCGGCGCGCGCAGGCGAGCACGCCCGTCTCGACTGGAACGTGACCCGCAACGACCGGAACCTTCCAATCCACACCGTCCACCTCCACCCCCCGCGCGCTTCGCGCAGACACGGTGGGGACGGGTTTTCTGTGGCCATGTGGGCACGGCAACCCACCTTCCGCTCACGCCTGCCGGCGCGCATACGCTTACCTTCAATTACGCTCGCACCCTTCCCCCGAACTCCGGGCGATCCCCAGCCCACCTGGCCGGCTGTCCTGTTCGTACCACCACGCCTACCCGTCGACCCCACACTCCGGGTGCTGCTCCTTGCGCTGCTGGTCTTTCTCCTCACCGGCTTCTACGCACGGTTTCGCTTTGACCCCGGTCCCTACGCCGGACCGGCAATCCATCACTTCCAACCGCCCGAGGACGCGAGCGCTGCGTCGGCCACCTGCCTGATGGGCAGCGGTTACGACATCCGCGCCCAGAGCGCGGGCGGCTCTGCAAACGGCGGCTTCTAAGGCTGTGGAGGCGGCGGGGAAAGCTGGTAAGCTGTCGCCAAACAAAGCGCCAGAAACAGTAAAAGCACGGCTGCACCCGAAGCAACAGCTTTGCGGTGAGCGGCTCTCCCAAAACCGGTAAAATTAACGACCGATGCGTAAGGTGGCCATCGCTCTGCTTACCGTGCTCATACTCTCCGGTTGCACTTCCGGCCAGGAGCAGGTAGGCGATGGCTGGTTGATCGTCCGGCCGGCAGCGTTGCCGCCGACAGAGAACATTCTCAACCCCGGCCGCGGCTTTTACGACGGTGCAAACATAGACCTCTGGCATTCCGACGCCAACGGTTACGCCTACGTGCGCAACGAACGCGGCTTGACCCTAGCCTACGCCGACGCCACCTACCTGCCAGTGGACCGAGCGTTGACCGAAGACGAGCTAGGGCAATTGCAAGCAGGCTTCGACATGGTGCGCAAAACCGGTTTGAAACTAATCCTTCGCTTTCGCTACAGCGAAAACGGCGACACCGACTGGAACGTCATCACCGCCGACCTCGATCTACTGGCCCCGCTAATCCGGAAGAATGCCGACGTGATCGCGGTGTTGCAGGCGGGCTTTCTGGGACGCTGGGGCGAGTGGCACTGCTGGGAGGCGACCGAAGTCTGCCACGACGGCACGGCGGAAAAGGCCTACGTACTGGATCAGCTTCTGGACGCGCTCGCCGGTACCGATGTGCCCGTTGCCGTGCGCTACCCAGCGGACAAGGCGCGTTACCTTGGCGACATCTACTCCACCGGCGACGAAGACGTGCCGCCTCCGCCCAAGCCCGTGAGCGGCTTCGCGGAGGACGCGGGCCTGCGTGCCCGCATCGCCCACCACAACGACTGCTTCCTCTCCAGCGCTGACGACGTGGGCACCTACCCGAACCAGCCTCCCGAGCGCCTAGAAGAGTGGCGCGGATTCGTCTACGCCGAAAACGAATACTTGCCCTACGGCGGCGAAAGCTGCGCGCCAGCAGACGAAGACGACCCAGCCCGCAGCGCCGGCGAGAACGCCCTGGCCGAGATGGAACGGGCCCACGTTGACTATCTGAATGCCGACTACCATCCTGAGATGCTGGACGGCTGGAAGCGCGACGGCGTCTACGACGAGATCGCCGCCCGACTCGGATATCGGCTGGTCGTCGAGGAGGCAGCCTGGACCGCGCCGTCGGCGAAGGAGGGCTGGAAGTTCCGGCTGACCGTGCGCAACGACGGCTTCGGCCGCCTCAAGCGAAACTACGACGCCATCTTGGTGCTCGCGCAAGAAGAGGTCACAAAAGAGCTGCCGTTAAACTTCGACCTGCGCCAGGTGGCTCCGGGAGAGCGGCTAACCTTCACCGCCGAAGGCCTCGAGGCGCCGCCTGCGGGCGCGTGGCGGCTGGGCCTGGCCCTGCGCGACCCAGCCTTGCCTGACCGGGCTGAATACGCCATTCGCTTCGCCAACCGGATTGAATACGACGGCGTTAACTGGCTGGGCGTGCTCGAGGCGACCACACCGTAGCCGGCCCCACCGCGCCCTATCAGGCGGGCGCAAGTCGTTCTTGACACCCCGCCCGGGGCCCGATACCATAAATCTTGCGCGCTACGCGCCGGGATGGCGGAATTGGTAGACGCGCTAGCTTGAGGGGCTAGTGGCCGCTAAGGCCGTAGGGGTTCAAGTCCCCTTCCCGGCACCAACCCTCCCCGCCTTCGGGCGGGGTTTCTGCTTTATTCAAAAGCCTGCATATCCCGTGCTACACTTAGGGCTACCCGAGCCGATGACGACGCAGACCTTCACCCCCACCACCCTCTGGCAGCAGCTCGAGCCCAAGCTGGACTACCTGCCCGGCGAGGGGCGCGAGCGGGTGCGCGAAGCTCTCGACTTCGCCTTCGAGGCCCACGCCGGCCAGTACCGCAAGTCGGGCGAGCCCTACATCACCCACCCCGTGGCCGTCGCCGAGATCCTGGCCGAGCTACAGATGGACCCGGAGAGCCTCATCGCGGGGCTGCTGCACGACACCGTCGAGGACGTGGAAGGGGTGAGCTTCGAGACCATCCGCGAACGCTTCGGCGAGGACGTGGCCCGCATCGTCGAGGGCGAGACCAAGGTCTCCAAGCTCTCCAAGATGGCGACGAGCATCGAGGACCAGCAGGCCGAGAACCTGCGCCAGATGTTTATCGCCATGACGCGCGACCTGCGCATCATCATCGTCAAGCTCGCCGACCGCACCCACAACATGCGCACGCTTGAGTTCATGCCGCCTGAGAAGCAGCGGCGCATCAGCAAGGAAACGCTCGAGATCTTCGCCCCTATGGCCCACCGGCTCGGCATCGGGCAGATCAAGCTGGAGCTCGAGGACCTTTCCTTTCGCTACCTTTACCCCGAGGAGTACGCCGCGCTGGCCGAGCGCCTGCAGCACCACGACCAGGCCCACCGCGAGGTGGTGGAAAACGCCCGCAGCGCGCTCGAGCACGCCCTGGAGCGCGACTACGTCCTGGGGCTCTCGGTAGACGGCTTCACCGTTTCCGGCCGCACCAAGCACCTCTACTCGATCTGGAAGAAGATGCAGCGCGAGGGCAAGACGCTCGAGCAAATCTACGACCTCCTAGCCCTGCGCGTGATCCTCGACCCGAAACCCACCGACAGCAGCGAGGCCCAGGCCTCGCGCGAAAAACAGGTCTGCTACCACGTCCTCGGCCTCGTCCACTCGCTGTGGCCGCCCATCCCCGGCCGCGTCAAGGACTATATCGCCCAGCCCAAGCCCAACGGCTACCAGTCACTTCACACCACCGTAATCACCCCCGGTGGCCTACCGCTTGAGGTGCAGATCCGCACCCGCGAGATGCACCGCGTAGCCGAGTACGGCGTCGCCGCCCACTGGCTTTATAAGGAGGGCCTCACCGACCCCGAGCAACTCAAGCAGCGAATCCAGTGGATCGAGCTGCTGCAGCAGTGGCAGCGCGACTTCACCTCGAGCCGCGACTTCGTCGAGGCCGTGCAGCACGACCTCCTCTCGGGCCGCGTCTTCGTCTTCACCCCCAAGGGCAAGGTCATCGACCTCCCCCGCGGCTCCACCCCGGTGGACTTCGCCTACCACATTCACACCGAGGTGGGCCACCACATGATCGGGGCCAAGGTGGGCGGCAAGATCGTTCCGCTCAGCTACGAGCTCAAGAACGGCGACATCGTCGAGATCCTCACCTCCAAGAACTCGCCCGGCCCCAGCAAGGACTGGCTCAACTTCGCCCACTCGCGCTCGGCCCGCCAGAAGATCCGCCACTTCTTCCGCGCCGCCGAGCGCGACGAGCTGCTGGCCAAGGGGCAGCGCACGCTCGAAAAATACTTCAAGCGTCGTGGCCTGCGCCTGCCCAGTGAGGCCGAGCTTGAAACGTCCGCCGAAAAGCTGCACCTACCCAAGAGCCCCGAGGACCTCTACCTGGCGCTGGCGCAGGGCCGGGTGACGCCGCACCAGGTGGCCCGCATCCTCGCGCCCGCCGAGGTGCGCGCAAAACCCAAACCTGCCGCCAAGGCCCCGCCCCGGCCCAGCGGCGTTTTGCTCGAGGGCCACTTGCAAGCACCCATTAAGTTGGCAAGCTGCTGCAAGCCGGTTCGCGGCGACGCCATCCTCGGCTACGTCACCCGCGGACGTGGCGTGACCGTGCACCGCGCCGACTGCCCCAACATGCGCCGGCTCCTGCGGACAGAGCCCGAGCGTTGCATCGCCGCCAGCTGGGACACCAGCCAGCGCGGCCACTTCGTGGTAGAGATCCACCTCGAGGCCGCCGATCGCCCTGGCCTCTTGCGCGACGTAATGGACGTCTTCGCCGGTCTGGGCAAGAGCGTACTGGGCGCCGACACCCAGGTGAGCGGCCAGACTGCACGCATGCGTATCCGGCTTGAGGTGAGCAACGAAGAAGAGCTCGTGCGCTACCAAGAAGCACTGCGAAAGATCCCCGACGTGCGCGTCGTCCGCCGCAGCTAATGGACCTCAAGTACGTACTCTTCTACCCTCTAGGGCCTCTGCTGGGCGGGCTGCTGGGCGGGCTGAGCGTGGCCCTGGGCTGGCTCCGACCAAGTGCGGGGCTGGCCGCCGCGCTCGTCGGAGCGCTGGCCTGGTGGTCGGGAGGGTTGAGCACCTCCGCTGCCCTCCTGTTCTTCGTGGCCTTGGGCAGCCTGGCCACCCGAACGAACCCCCGCTCGCGCGACCGCAAGGGGCGCACCGCCGCCCAGGTGCTGGCCAACGGCCTACCCGCGGGGCTGGGCGGCGTGCTGCTGGGACCAGTCTTCTTTTACGGCGCGGTCGCGGCGGCGCTGGCCGACACGCTGGCCAGTGAGTTCGGCGGCCGAGTGCGCTGGGCCTGGCGGCCGGGCCGCGGGCGCGTGCCCGGCGGCACCAACGCCGCGGTGAGCCTGCCCGGCACGCTGGCGCTCGCGCTGGGGGCGGGGCTGATGGCCCTCCTCTTCGGCGGACGCCACGGTGGTGCGGTCTTCGTCGCCGGCGTCTTCGGCGCCGTGCTCGACACGCTCACCGGCCCGCTCGAGGAACGATTGCGCTGGTGGACCAACGACGTCAACAACGCCGTGGCCACCACCGCCGCGGGCCTGCTTTCCTGGATGCTGACCTAAGGGGCGAACTTCTTTTTTTCTACCGGCGAGGTGAGGCGGACGGAGGCGTAGGTGACGGGCCGACCAAGAAATGGGGACCGTAGCCTGGTTTTGGCAACGCCCACGACCCTCAAGGGGAGGGAGTTTTCTTTTCGCGGCAACTCAACCGTGGATTCCGTGCGCGGCATGGGTCTGATGGGTCGGCTTCGCCGGGACGTGGGTTGTAGGGGGTGGGAGGTGGGAAAATCAAGCTTCGTGCCGGCGTACTGCCCACAACTTCATCAGCAAACCTCTTCGAACAAAACCTATCTCCCACACCCCACCTCCTGCCTCCCGTTTTCCCGTATCCCCGGGCGAGTGAGCATATTTAGCGAGCGAGACCACGCTGGGCGGGAAGCCGACGTTTCGTTGCCGTTGATTGGCCAACCACAAGCCACAGGCTACACACCACCATGCACCACGCACTACGTAACTACGTACGCACTACACCCCCACCACCGTCACCCACACCTGCCGCGTGCGTGGGCCGTCGAACTCGGCCAGGAAGACCTGCTGCCAGGTCCCCAGCGCAAGCCGGCCGCCGCTCACCGGAACCACCTGGGCGTTGCCCACGAGCGCGGTCTTGAGGTGAGCGTCGCTGTTTCCCTCGGCGTGGCGGTCGCCGGGGTGGCGGTGCGGGGCCAGCTCGGCCAGCCGCAGCAGCAGGTCGTGGGCCACGTCGGGGTCGGCCCCCTCCTGGACCACGATCCCCGCCGTGGTGTGCGGCGAGTAGACGAGCACCGCGCCCTC
>Ga0256833_1000193_pt1 | contig 47929 bp, 50 predicted proteins | sample 356284metaG_FD_190535 | JGI IMG/M metagenome (GOLD analysis project Ga0256833, IMG submission 190535) | Hydrothermal vent microbial communities from Mid Atlantic Ridge, Atlantic Ocean - 356-284 | ecosystem: Environmental > Aquatic > Marine > Hydrothermal vents | place: Atlantic Ocean: Mid... | reverse complement strand
GTCTATAAGCTGTCTTACCCTTTCATCAGTTTCATAAAGTTTTCTAAATTCTGGGTTTGCTTCTAAGTTTTCTTCTATTGTTAGTGTTGAACCCTGAACAGGTCCTGGTAGTATCATCTTTGCTATTTTATCTGCTTCTGTATATGAAAAGCCTAAAACACGGGCAACATCTCTGATAACCATTTTAGATTTCATAAAGTTATACGTGATAATCTGGGCAACAGCATTTTCTCCGTATTTATTCTTAACGTATTCAATAACTTTCGGTCTGTTTTCCATGCAGAAGTCTACGTCTATGTCTGGCATAGAAATTCTGTCTGGATTTAAAAACCTTTCAAAAATAAGACCATGCTGAAGTGGGTCAACGTCAGTTATCCCGAGGACATAGGCAACTAAAGACCCAGCTGCACTCCCTCTTCCGGGACCTACAGGAATGCCGTTTTGTTTTGCGTGATTTATAAAGTCCTGAACAATGAGAAAATATTCAGGAAATCCCATCTGTTTTATAACATTTATCTCATACTGTAGTCTTTCTTTGTACTGCTGGTATTTTTCTTTTGACAGATTTTTTATTTTTGACAGTCTTTTTTCTAAACCTTCCCACGACAGCTTTTCAAAATACTGGGCTTTTTCCTCTTCCGTTGCTTCTCTATCTAATCCTGGTATCTGGAATTTTGGAAAAAGGTATCCCCTTGTCTCTGCTGTCTCTATCTCAACGTTGCATTTTTCTGCTATTTCCATTGTGTTTTTTAGAGCAAACTCGTATCCTTTGAACTTGTGATACATCTCTTCAGGGGTTGTAAAGTGAAGACCTCTTACCTTAAAGGCTCTTCCCTTTTCTTTAAGCTCTTTCAGTGTCAGTTTCATCTGGAGGGCTTTTATTACGTCGTGTGCCTGAGCATCTTCTTCATTTAGATAGTGGGAGTCATTTGTTGCTACAACTTTTACACCTAACTTTTCTGCAAGCTCTAAGAGACCTTTATTTGCAACTTCTTGCTCTTCAAGGCCATTAAGCTGTATCTCAAAATAAAGGTCTTCACCAAATATGTCCTTTAGTCTCTTGCCGTATTCATAAGCCTCATCAAACTTTCCTTTTGAAAGAAGGTGAGGTATAAAACCCTTTAGACATGCTGTCTGGCATATAAGCCCTTCGTGATATTTTTCCAATAGTTCCCAGTCTATCCTTGGCTTGTAGTAAAATCCTTCTGTATATGCAAGGGATGAGAGCTTCATCAGATTTTTAAATCCTGTTTTATCTTTTGCGTGGAGTATCAGGTGGTAATTTTTGTCAGCTAATATACTGTCTGAGCCTTCACCTTTCTTTTCAAACCTGTTGTTTGTAAAGTATGCTTCCATTCCTATTATTGGTTTGACGCCAGCCTTTTTCATCTCCTGATAGAACTCAATAGCTCCAAATATGTTTCCGTGGTCTGTTAAGGCCACAGCTTTATATCCATATTCTTTTGCTTTCTGGGCAAGCTCTGGGATTTTAATCATTCCGTCAAGCATTGAGTAGTGAGAATGGAGGTGAAGGTGTGTAAAGTCTTTTGACATTTCTCTCCCTCTGCATTTTTTGTGAGAATTACAATCTATAAAATTTTTTCGTTTAAATCAATCTTGATAATAAGATTTTTTTAGTGTATATTGCCGTTTTTTTGGAATGTATATTTTGATAGATTGACTGACTTTTTTACTGATTTCTTATAAAGGCGGGAGCGGGAATCGAACCCGCGCATAAGGGATTTGCAGTCCCCTGCCTTACCACTTGGCTATCCCGCCAACGGTTTAATATTATAACACAGTTTTTGTGTTATGCCAGTCAGTCAAGAACATGCTTTTCAGGTATTACACAGTAAAATTTACCTGCAAAAACTATCTCATTTTTTTCGTTTTTTCCAGTAACCTCTACGGTTCTCCTGTTCTGTTCTCTCTCTGAAACAATTCCTTCAAAAAATATGTGCTCGCCAACTCTTACAGGTTTTATAAATCTAACTTCTGCTTTTGCCAAAACTACATTAGGATGATTGACTGCAAGCATTGAGCAGTAGTCTGCTGCAGAAAACAAAAATCCTCCGTGAACAAGACCTTTTTCATCAGCTTTCATCTGGTCTGTGATTTCTAAGATTACTGATGCGAACTTATCTGTCTCAACAGATGTTGGAATGCCTGAAATAGTCTGGTCAATCTGCCGATGTGTTTTTATTTCCATTTTTTCCTCCAACTTTGTCTGGTTTTTCTTTTACATAAAACATTATACGATCAACTAAATTTTTTAGAACAGGGGCGGATACTGTTCCTCCTCCAATAGCTTCCCATTTTTTTATTTTTTTAGGTTCGTTTGCAAATATAACAATAGTAAACTTAGGATTTTCTGCAGGAAAATATCCAGCAAACCATGTGTAAAATTTTTCTTTTGAGAGGGCTTTGATTTTTGGGTCGTATTTCTGTGCTGTTCCTGTTTTTCCTGCTATTGTGAAGTATTCAGATTTGCCTTTTCTTGCTGTTCCTTTTTCCACAACTAATTGTAGGGTTGACTTTAGTTTCTTTAATGACTTTTCTGAAAACACTTTACGGATTATTTTCTTTTCTATTTTTTCTTTTTCACCAGTATAGGGATTTATTATCTCTTTAACAAAGTTTGGTTTAAGCAAGTATCCTCCATTGGCTATGGCTGAGTATGCCATAGCAATCTGTATAGGTGTTGCTGTCCAGTTTTGCCCGATAGACGCATATGCTATGTCTATAGGTCTTTTGCTTTTCTTAATCAAACCTTTTGCTTCTCCAGGAAAAGTTCCTGTAGACTTTCCAAATCCTAACTTAAACAACTTGTTGTAAAACTTTTCGTAGTCTAAGTTTAGAGCGAGCGTTATAGCTCCTACATTAGAAGAATATATGATTATCTCCTCAGCAGTAAGATACTTAAATTTTTTATGGTCTCTTATTTTTATACCATCCACAGTAATTTTTCCATCTCCACAGTAGTATTTCTTATTAAAAGATACTTTTTTTTCTTCTATTGCTTCAGCAAGGACAAAAGGTTTTACAAGGGAACCAGGTTCATAAGCATTGTGAAAAGAAATATTTTTGTGGTTTTTGTATTTCCAGTATATGTTTGGATTGTAGTTTGGATAGGTTGCATTAGCAACAATGTCTCCTGTATTAGGGTTGACAATTAATATAAGAGCCTCCTTTGGTTTTCTCTGTTTTACGAAGTTTTTTAAAGCCTCTTCTGCCATATACTGAATGTTGCTATCTATGGTAAGTGTGATGTCGTGTCTGTTCTTATCTTCTTTTTTTTCAATTGTAAATGGGTTTCCCAGGGCATCCTTCATCATCAGTATGTTTCCTGTTCCTCCTCCTAACTTGTTGTCGTATTTCAGTTCAAGCCCTTCCATACCTTTGCCTGATGTTTTACTTACAAAGCCTATGTTGGAACCTCCAGTGCTTCCTAACGGATAGTATCTTTTAGATGAATCAATAAGACCCAAGTTCCATTCTTTAAGGTCTTTTCTCAGTTTTTGCAGTCTTTCTTTGAGGGACTTGTTAACATTTCTTGCTATAACTACATAGTTTCTTTTAGAATTTAATTTTCTTAGAATGTGGCTATATGGTTTTTTCAGTATTACTGATAGCTCTTTGGCAAGCATCTCTTTATTTTTTATATGTTTAGTTAAAGCAAAAATATCTATTGTGGGGACACTGATTGCAAGAATTTTCCCATTTTTATCATAAATTGTTCCCCTTGGGAGAATAATTTTTTCTTCTGTGTAATACTGCTTCTTTATATACTGGGTGTATTCTTCTCTTTTAAGTATCTGGAAGTAGAAAAGTCTTAATATTACTATAAGAAAACCTGCTGCAATTATAAAGGATACAAAATATACCTTTTTTTTTACCATTTATTTAATTTCTATGAAATGAACTTTTGAATAGTTTACTGGCTTCATCTTTAGTTTTTTAACTGCCATTTTGCTTATCCTTTCAGGAGAAGAAAGTCTGCTAATCTCCTTTTTTAGCATCGCGTTTTGTGTCATTAATTTGCTTTTTATCTGATTAAATTCTATGATGTCTTTACTTACTTTGAAGTAGTATTGATTGTAGGCAACAAGAGTCCCTGCAATCAGAAGGATAAAAACCCAGAATTTGATGTATCTTTTTATATGAATAAAATCTTTTTTTAGTTCTAAAGTTTTTTCTCTTATCATAGCCTTTTTCCCACTCTTAGTTTTGCACTTCTGGAAGGAGGATTGTTTTCAATCTCTTCCCTTCCTGGTGTAATTGGTTTTTTCGTCAGTATTTCCAATTTCTTTAATTTCTTTGCCTCTTTGAATGTATTTTTTACAATTCTGTCTTCTAAAGAGTGGAAAGATATAACCTGAATGATTCCTCCTTTATTCAATAGCTCTATTCCTTTACTTATTCCTTCTTTTATTTCCTGAAGCTCATTATTTACTTCTATCCTTATAGCCTGAAATGTTCTTGTTGCTGGGTGTATTCTTCCTCTCCTTAATGATGGAGGATAAGACCAATAAATGATATCTGCAAGCTCTTTTGTCGTTTGTATTTTTTTCTTTTTCCTCTGTTCTACAATGTTATAAGCAATTTTTTTGTAAAATTTTTCCTCTCCGTATTCTTTTATTATTTTTTCAAGAACTGGTTTAGGATAGAAGTTTACAACGTCGTATGCTGTAAGTTGTTGGGAAGTATCCATTCTCATGTCAAGGGGTTCTTCTCTTTGAAAAGAAAACCCCCTCTCTGTTTTTAACTGGAACATAGAAACCCCAAGGTCAAATAAAAATCCTTCTACTTTTTTTATTCCTAAATCTGATAGGATTTTATCTATATTCTTAAAAGAATCTTTTACCAGTATAAATCTGTTTTTAAATTCTGATAATTTCTGGTGAGCCTTTTGTAATGCATACTCATCTTTATCAATACCAACTATTTTTATGTCTGGTAGATTCTTTAGTATAAGATAAGAATGGCCACCGCCTCCAACGGTGGCATCAACAATTGTCCCTTTTTTAATTGGTAAAAAAAATTGCAAAACTTCTTTGTTTAAAACAGGATAATGCTCTATCAAATTTAACCTTCAAAGTAACTTGTAGGAATTTTGTAAACATCCTCCATTATGTCTATACCACACTGAAGGTCTTCAAGCCAGTCAAAAAATTTGTTGACGTTCTCCTTCCCTTTGATAATTGCTCCGTGCTGAGGTGCTATAGTTTCTATGTCTAACTGTCTTATCATTTTCAGCCACGCTTTTAATATTCTTGATGTGGGTATGTATCTTCTATGAAATCCTTCCATATACTGGATGTGTTCTTCAAAGTTTTCTACATATATGTAGTCCTGACCTAAAGAAGCTCCAAGGTCTCCTGAATACAGAACTCTGGATACTGGGTCGTAAACCTGTAGGTTGCCAGGGGCGTGCATAAAGTGAGCAGGAATCAGGTATAGCTCTGAAGAACCAAGTTTTACTATTGTTCCTTCATCCCCTATGCCTTTTATCCTGTTAATGACTAATCTATCTACTCCAAAGTGGGGTATAAATCTAATCCATAAAACAGGAGCAAGCGCTGTAGCTTTTGTTGTCATAAGCCAACCGTTTATGGCAGCTACAATATCAGGGTCCTGATGGGACAGGAATATGTATTTCAGGTTGTCAATTCCTATAAGCCCTCCAATTTCAGAAAGTAGATGCTTAAATACCTTGTGTCCTCCTGGGTCAAGAATCATTCCCTGTTTGTTGTCTACTATGAGGTGAACATTAGCCTGAACCATTTCTCCGTGTCCAAAATCCTCAAGAAGTATGTTTTGATGTGAGCCGTTGTCAAAAATCATCCTTTCTTCTGGAACCATCACTTTACCTCTCCTTTTTTATTCTCCCCTCGTCTCCTCTCTAATTTCAGGTATATTTTATTGTCTAACTTTATCAGACCATCGTAAACAGTAAGCTCTAATGTAGGTTTTTTTCTTTTTTTCTTAAATAAAAATGGGATAAGCTCATCGTATTCTTTTATCTTTTCGTAACATTCTCTTTTAGGAAAAGTTGCACATAAACAGCTTAAAATTATACTACATAGAATCAGGTCTATGTCTATTTCTGGATAATTATCATATGTGCAAAGGGCTAAAGAAATTACAGAAGCTGTTTTTTCCAAAAGACCTCCTTCATAGTTTCTTCCTGTTTTATCTTTTAACTTTTCAACATTTTTCCTTATATTTTCATCAAATAGAAATTGTTCAACAAGTTTTCTGTATTTTTCTTTTCTTATTTCTTTATATCCTGCTTCTACCTGCCTCCACAAAAACTCATAAGAATAAGGGGTTCTTTCCAAAGTTACTGTATAATCCTCCTGTTTATTTTTATGTCTGCTTCTTCCTGTAATTTATCTATCAGCATCTGCACAAGGGTTTGATATTTACTCTGCGTTAGTATAGGTTTCAGTAATTTAGCCATTTCTTCTTTTCTTTTTATGTCAGGGGGCTCCACCTTATTTATCTTTATTACGATTACTCCTGAATTGGTTGCAAACGTGTGTATGTTATCTGTTTTCATTAATTTGGAAAGATTTTCTGGTAAAATTCCAAGCTCTGCTGATAAAGCTTGTAGTGTCTCTCCTTTTATTTTTTGTATTTTAGTCCTGTAGTTTACAGCTATGTTTTTAAGATTTTTTTCTGTCTTTACTATACTTTGAAGCTCTTTATGTATTTTTTGTATAGACTGCTTTTCTTTTTCTGACTTTATTCGGCTAACTATCTGTTTTTTTACCTTTTCTATAGGAAGAGGTTGAGAGATGTCTTTAATGTAGTGAATAAGGTAATAATAATTTTCGTCAGAAACGAGAGCAACTTTTTTATCCTTTGTCAGTTTAAGGGCTTCTGTTAATAATTTTTTCTCTATCGTCTTACTGTTTTTAAATAAAACACCTTCAAATATCTTTTTTACTCCTTCCTTTTCTGTTACAGACTTATTTTCTGTAATGCTGCGGTATATTTTTTGGGCTTCTTTTTCTGCTTTTTCTTGCCCAAGTTTTTTTATGTTAATCTGGTATATGCGGATGAGTTTTCCTGTTTTTCCTGCAAATTCTTCTTTGTGTTTGTGGTAGTATTCTTTTATCTCTTTTTCTGTTGGTTTATAGGGAGATGGTTTGATGATAATATACTCTCCTGTTATTCGTGCAAGCTGTTTGTTTATGTATGTGTCCATTTCGTCCTGTGTAAGGTAAAAACCTGCTCTGTGAATAGTTAAAAGATGTCTGATAGATAATTCCTTTCTTAATATTTCTTCAAAAAATGCTGGCGTTAGATTAATCTGCGATAAAAATGCCAGATATTTATCTCTGGAAAATTGTCCATTTTCTTTAAATGCATCTATGTCAAGGAGATAATTTTTTACTTCTTCTCTTGTTGCAGTTAATCCCTCTTTTTCAGCTTCTTGATAAAGTAGTTCTTGCTGGATAACATTTCTTAATGCTTCTGCTTTTATCTGCTTCCTTAAAGGAGCAGTATCTATTCCTTCTGACTGCATCTGTCTTGTTATCAGTTCAACCTGATAGTAAAACTCTGCCATTGGAATTTCTTTTCCGTTTACCTGAGCAACCCCCTGAATGTTTCCAGTTAGCTTGTAAACAATCAGGGCTACAAACGCAGTTCCAACGAAAGCAAAAGTAGTTATAAAAAGGATAAATTTCATCCATTTAGATTTGCCTATGTCTATAAACATCTATTTCCCCTTTTTTTAATTCAGATAAATATTTTACGATAATTTTTGTTATGTTGTAATCTGTCCGTCAGATATTTTAACTATTCTGTGGGCATAAGATGCCACTTTAGGGTCGTGGGTTATAAGAATGATGGTTCTTCCTTTTCTGTTCAGTTCAACAAATATATTCATAATTTCTTCAGCTGTTTTGCTGTCCAAAGCTCCTGTTGGTTCATCAGCAAGTATGAGTTTAGGGTCGTTAATCAAAGCTCTACCTATGGCTATTCTCTGTTGTTGTCCTCCAGAAAGCTGGGAAGGTTTATTATTTTTCCTGTTGTATAATCCAAGCATCTTTAGTATTTCTTCTGCTTTTTTCTCTTTTTCTGCAAAGTTTGTTTTTGAATAAAGAGCTGGAACGAGTATGTTTTCATAGGCTGTTAAATATGGTATAAGGAAAAATTGCTGGAAAACAAATCCTATATATTCATTTCTTATCTGGGAAAGTTTATCGTCATCTAACTGGGACACGTCGTTTCCTAACAGATAATATTTTCCTGAAGTGGGAGTGTCTAAACAACCTATAATGTTCATCAATGTTGTTTTTCCTGAACCTGATGCTCCCATTATGGCAACAAATTCTCCTTCGTGGACAGTAAGGTCTATTCCTCTCAGTGCATAAGTTTTTATTCCAGCTGTTTGATAAATTTTTGTTATCTTTTGGAGTTTTATAACTTCTTTCATTGGAAAACCTTTGTTTTTACTGGTGCTCTAAACTTTGTTGCTATAATTTCTCCCACTCTCAGACCTTCTATTACTTCTGTAAACTTCTCATCTATCCAGCCAGTTTTTATAAATCTTTTTTCTACTTTTCCGTTTTCAACAACATAAACATACTGCTTTCCTTTTTCAAATCGCACCGCAGAGTTAGGAATTATTATGGCGTCTTTTTTAACTCCAGCGATTACTTTTGTATACACAGTCATCTCTGGTCTTAAAAAATTTGCATACTTCTTTTTTACAGGAACTATAGCTAAATAGTAAACAATGTTCTGTTTTACGATAGGTTCAGGGTAAATTTTTGTTATTATCCCTGTAAAAACTTTGTCTGGATATGCATCTACGTGGTAAAAAACCTTCTGGCCTTTTTTTATTTTGCCTATGTCTGTCTCATCAACAAATATCTGTATTTCTAATCTATCTGGCTTTAGTATTGTTACAAGTTCTCCTGCTTGAAGACCTGCAACAAGCGTTTCTCCTTCTCTTGCAACTACATTTGATACTATACCATCAATAGGGGAATAGATTTCTGTATAAGACAGTCTGACTTTTTCTCTTTGGAGTTCTTTTTCTAAAATAGCTATGTCGTCCTGTGCTAACTTTTTTTCTGTATGGTATTCTACCTTTAATTTTTCCAGTGTCTTTTTAGTTAGTTCCATCCTGGCTTTTTTGGATTTTAGCTCTCTTTTGGCTGCTTCAAAGCTTTCTTTTGTTGTGAATTCTTCCTTAAGTAGCTGTTTTTCCCTTTCGTATTTCCAGAGAGCATACTCATATTCAGCTTTTGCAGACTGATAGTTTTTTTCTGCTTCTTCTATCTTTATTGGATACAGTTTTTCTATCTGGGTTAATTTGTCTTTTGCTTTTTTTAACTGCTTCTGAAGTTTCTCTATGTTCTTTTTAAACTCTCTCTGGTCAATGATAGCTATTAACTGTCCTTTTTTTACATAATCTCCTATGTCTATAAACATTTTTTGAATACGACCTGTTGTTCTTGTTCCTATTTTCAGGTAAGCATTAACTCTGGTTTTCACTATGGCTGTTGCGTTTATTATGTTTTTTATTTCTCCTTTTCTCACTTTTTGAGTCTCAAACACTTTAACCTGTTCTTTATCTTTTTCTTTTAAGCTGAAGAAATAAAATAAAGCTACTCCACCTATAATAAGTATTAAAACTGCCCATATAATCTTTTTCACTGCTTCTCACCTTCTGTATAGAGTGATTTAACTCCCATCTCCCTTTCTAAAAATGTTTTTGTTAGTGCTATGTTCAAAAGGGAGTTAATGTAAGTTTCGTGGGCTGAAGACAGGGAGCTTTCTGCTGTAACCAATGATATTATGTCTCCTTTTCCTACCCTGTATTCTCCAAGGGCTTGCTTGTAGTTCTGTTCAGCCTGTTTTAACAGCTCTTTGGCTACTTCTAAGTTTTCGTAGGCAGTTTTAAGGTCAAGATATGTTTTATATAAGCTGAGTTTAATCTCCCTTTTAAGTTCTTTTAGTCTGTATTTGTAAAATCGTTCGTTTTCTCTGGCTGAAAGATAGCTGTAGTATCTTTTTAGACCTTCAAAGATTGTCCACGAAAGACCTATTTTGAAAATAGAATAACTGTCTGTGTTTTGGGAAAGGGAGCTGTAATCCCTATTTATAGAATAGCTGACAAATATAGAAGGAGTAAATGTAGCCAGAGATTTGATTGATTGGAGTTTCGCTGTTTCTATGTCATACCTGTATTGTGAAAAAACTGGTCTGTTGAATGCTATTTTCTCTATCTTTTCAAAAGATGGGATTTTATCCTTTTCTAAACTGTCAAGAGTCTCTGTTTCAAGACTTATGTTACAGTCTAACGGATATTCTATTAGACTGCACAGCTGTGCTAAAGACTTTTTATACTCATTTTGTGCGTTTACAAGACTGTATCTGACATTTTCAAGTCTTACCTTTGCTTGCAGGTAATCTGCCTTTGTAACTAATCCAAGTTTTAGTTTTTTACGTGCCATCTGATAGTTTTTTTCTGCTGCTCTAAGCTGTATTTTTCTAACTTTCCAGATTTCCCTCTTTGCTACAGCTGTGTAATATGCATTTTTTACCTGGTATGTAATGTCTAAAATAGTTTCCTGATAGCTTTTCTGACTGCTTTTAAACAGTTTTTCCTTTATCCTGTTAAACAGTATATTTTGACCTGCATTGTATATAGTCCAGCTAATGTTCAATGACAGCCCCCTTGAAAAGTAATCTGAAGGATAAAGGTCTATAAATTTTGTATAACTGTAATCAACAGATATAGAGGGGAGAAAGTTTCCAAATGTTGAAAAATAATCGTATTTGGCTGAATCTAACAAAGATTTTTGCTGTTTTAAAAATGGATGTCTCTCAATAGCCAGTTTAACAGCTTCATCAATAGAGAGGCCAAAAGACATATTGAAAAGAATCAGGAATACGAAAAAAAACTTTCTCATCTAAATTATTTGCTGACTTATCAGATTTTTCAGTTTTTCAAACTGCTCTTTAGTAAGGGCACTCTGGATAGTTCTCACTTCTTTTATGTTATAAACTGTCAGCTCTGCTTTTTCTTTCGCAATTTCAACGATAAGCTCTTTTATCTTCTTTGAGTCTCCCCCATTTATGATTAAATCCTGTAGCTGTTTTTCTTTTTCCTGAATAGATTTTGCCAGTTCAACCATCTTCTGATAGTATTTTGAGTAGAAACTATTAATTATCTTTTTTTGTTCTTCTGTAAGTCCTAAAGTGCCTGCATTTTTCTGAAGGACAGGCAGAAAATTAAACCTTTTTACTAAAAATGCAGAGTCCATCCAGCTGTCATTCTTAATCTGTTCAAATGTTAGACTGTCTTGACCTTCCCTTGTTTCATCTTGAGCGATAGAAAGGGAGATAGTTACCAGAATTCCTATTAGAACAATTAATTTTCTCAATTTCTAACTCCTAAAATTATTCTTACACTATAAAAATTATACTTCAGTTTACTACTTATGATTAAGTATTGAGAATGGCTTATAATATTATGTCTGGGAAAAATGCTGGAGGTTAACATATTGGACTGGAAAGATACTTTGAACTTACCAAAGACTAATTTTCCTATGAAAGGAAATCTGCCCAATAGAGAGCCAGAGATTTTAAAGAAATGGGAAGAAATAAAAATCTACGATAAACTGAGAAAAGAAAGAGAAGGAAAAGAAAAGTATATACTCCACGACGGCCCTCCATATGCAAACGGTCACATTCACCTTGGTCATGCCTTAAATAAAATCTTAAAAGACATATTAGTAAAATATGAGTCTATGAAAGGAAAAGATTCTCCTTTTGTTCCAGGCTGGGACTGTCACGGACTGCCTATTGAACAGCAGGTAGAAAAACAGCTAAAAAGTCAAAAAAAGAAAAAAGAGGAACTCTCAAAATCTGAGTTTAGAAAACTGTGCAGAGAGTATGCTGAGAAGTTTGTTAACATTCAAAAGGAAGAATTTATAAGACTTGGTATCATAGGAAACTGGGACAAACCTTATCTTACAATGAGGCCTTCTTATCAGGCTCAAGAAATTAGAGAGCTTGGGAAAATATTTAATGCTGGAATTGCTTATAGAGGGAAAAAGCCTGTTTACTGGTGTATATACGACAAAACGGCAGAGGCTGAAGCAGAAGTTGAGTATAAAAATAAAAAAGACCCGTCTATATATGTTGCTTTTGAGCTTGTTGACCAGCCTTTTGGAATAAAAGAAAAGATTTATCCAGTTATATGGACAACAACTCCGTGGACTTTACCTGCAAACCTTGGGATTATGGTAAATCCTGACTTTGATTATGTTTTTGTAAAATCAGAAGATAAGGTTTACATTGTTGCTCATGAACTTTTAGAAAGTTTTACAGAAAAAACAGGTATAAACGGTGAGATTATAAAAACTGTAAAAGGAAGAGAACTTGAGTTTTTTGAATACAAACATCCTTTTATAGACAGAGTTTCCAAACTTTATCTGTCTGAATTTGTTGAGCTTGGAGCTGGAACAGGTCTTGTTCATATGGCTCCTGGACACGGTCAGGAAGACTACATTATTGGCCAGCGCTACGGTATTGAACCTTTTGCTCCTGTAGATGATGAAGGTAGATTTACAGAAGAGGCTCCAGATTTTATAAAAGGAATAAAAGTATTTGATGCAAACAATCTCATCGTAGAAAAACTAAAAGAAACAGGAGCACTCCTACACCACGAGTTTGTTGAACACTCTTATCCCCACTGCTGGAGATGTAAAAATCCTGTTATATTCAGAGCAACGCCCCAGTGGTTCATATCAATGGATGCTGTTCTCAGCAATGGAAACACTCTGAGGGGAGAGGCTATAAAGGAAATAGAAAGGGTTAAATGGATACCTTACTGGGGTGAAAACAGAATAAAATCAATGGTAGAAAACAGACCAGACTGGTGTATATCAAGGCAGAGAAGCTGGGGAGTTCCTATTGCCGTTTTTTACTGTAAAAAGTGTGGAGAGATAATAAGGGATAAAGATGTGTTTGAGCACGTAGCTAATCTTGTTGAAAATAATCCATATGGGGCAGATATATGGTTTGAAAAAGATGCTAAAGAGCTACTTCCTGAAGGTTATAAATGTCCAAAATGTGGCTCTGATGAATTTAAAAAGGAAGAAGACATTCTTGACGTGTGGTTTGATTCAGGAGTTTCCCATGCATCAGTTTTAAAGTCAGGTTTCTGGGAGGAGCTCAGATGGCCTGCTGACATGTATCTTGAAGGTTCAGACCAGCACAGGGGATGGTTTCAGTCTTCACTACTTGAAAGCACAGCATCTTACGGAAGGGCACCTTACGACAGTGTTTTAACCCACGGCTTTATATTAGATGAAGCTGGCAGAAAGATGTCTAAATCCCTCGGTAATGTTATACCTCCAGAAAAGGTAATAAAACAGTATGGAGCAGATATTTTAAGGCTGTGGGTTGTTTCTGAAGACTATACAGAAGACATAAAAATCGGTATGAATCTTCTTAAAAGTATAGCTGACGACTACAGAAAAATAAGAAACACATTTAGATATTTCCTCGGCAATCTATATGATTTCAATCCAGAAAAGGACTTTGTTTCTTACGAAAATCTCCTTGAGATAGACAGATGGATGTTGTCAAAGCTCCAGAGAATTATAGACAAGGCACACGAGGCATACAGCAGTTATAGATTTCACAGAATATATCACGAGATAAAAAGATTTATGATTGTTGACCTTTCAGCAGTATACCTTGACATTTTAAAGGACAGGCTGTATGTATATGCTCCCAAATCTTTAGAGAGAAGGTCTGCACAAACTGTTCTTTATAATCTTTTAAAATCCTTATCTAAACTACTTGCTCCTATCCTTTCATTTACAATGGAAGAGATATGGGGACACGTTAGAGAATTTGACAGGACAGCAAAGGAAAGTGTTCATCTGGAACTGATGCCTATAGTAAATGTAGATTTTATAGATAAAAATTTAGAAGAAATTTATACAAAGCTCCTTATCGTCAGAGATGTAGTTTTAAAGGGATTAGAAGAGGCAAGAAAGTCTGACATTATAAGACATCCCTACGAGGCAAAAGTTATCCTTTCTCTCCCTGATAAATACAAAGAAATTGTTGAAGAAAGGCTAAACTGGATTAAATTCTTCTTTACTGTTTCTCAGGTTGAAATAGGAAAAGATGTAGCAGGAGATGTTGTTGTTGAAGACGAAAGTGGAATAATGGTGGCAGTTAAAAAAGCTGAAGGGGAAAAATGTCCAAGGTGCTGGATTTATGATGTGTCTGTTGGTAAAAATGGACAGCCTGTATGTGATAGATGCATGGAGCAGCTGAAAGTAATGAATATAGAAATTAACCAAATAGAGGAGGATAGATGAAAAAGTCAGAGCTTATAGAAAAGATTGCAGAAGAATTCCCTGAGATTGACAAAAAAATAGTTGCAGCAGTGGTGAACGGCACCTTTGAAGCCATGATTGAAGCATTAAAAAATGGAGAAAGGATAGAAATAAGGGGTCTTGGAAGCTTTAGAGTAAAAACAAGACCTGCAAAAATAGCCAGAAATCCTAAAACAGGAGAAAAAATAAAAGTTCCTTCCAAAAAAGTTGTCCACTTTAAAATTGGTAAAGTAATGAAGGCAAAACTTTATGAAAGGGCAGGGGTTTAACTCCCTACCTTTTCCCTTCTCATTTTTTCTAAGTAAACCATTATTGCAGTTATTGCTGCAGGAGTTATCCCTTCAAGTCTTGACGCATGCCCCAAGGTCATAGGTTTTGCCTGTGATAATTTCTGAACAACCTCTTTTGTTAGTCCTGCTATTTTTGAGTAATCAATGTCTGAAGGTATTTTTATACTTTCAAGATGTTTCATTTTTTCGTTTAGTTTTCTTTCCCTTTCAAAATATCCAGAGTATTTAGCTAATATTTCTATCTCTTCTGCTACATAATCCCTCTCTGGAATATGAATATCTTTTTCCTTTAAATCTTCTATTGTTACATCTGACCTTTTTAGATATTCAAACAGTGTATAACTTTTGCCATTTTCTTTTATCCTTTCTTGCTGGTATCTATCAAGCCAGTCTTTTATTTCCTGCTCTGTTTCTTTTGCTATTTTATACTCCTTTTCTGACAGCATCCCTATGTTATATGCCTTCTGGTATAATCTTAAGATAGGGTTGTCCTGTCTTAGATAAAGTCTGTATTCAGCCCTTGAGGTGAAAAGCCTGTAAGGCTCTATTACACCTTTAGTAGTTAGGTCGTCAATCATTATACCTATGTATGCTTCGTCCCTTCTTATATATATCATTTCTCTGCCTAAAGCTCTAAGGGCAGCATTGATACCTGCAACAATTCCCTGACCTGCTGCTTCTTCATATCCTGTTGTCCCATTAAAGTTTCCTGCGTGGAAAAGCCCCTTGATTTTTTTGGTTTCAAGGGTTGGATACAGCTCTGTTGGAGGAACAATGTCATACTCAATAGCATATGCAGGTTTAAGAAGAATAACATTTTCCAGTCCCGGAATAGAGCGATACATCTCCCACTGAATTTCTTCAGGCAGAGAAGTAGAGAGACCATTAGGATATATACTTATCCCATCTCTCGTTTCTGGTTCAAGCCAAACTGTGTGTCTTTCTTTGTTTTCAAACTTTACTATTTTGTCTTCAATAGATGGACAGTATCTGGGGCCCACTCCTGTTATTGCCCCACCGTAAAGGGCTGTTCTGTGGAGATTTTCCCTTATAATTTTATGGGTTTGTGGTGTTGTGTAAGTTATGTAACAGGATATTTGCTCTTTTTGACCTTTTTTAAACCAGTAAGAACCTGCAGGCTCTGTCCAAAAGGAAAACTTTGGTGGAGGTTCATCTCCGGGAGCTTCTTCAAGACCAGAAAAATCTATACTGTTTTTGTCTAATCTTGCTGGTGTGCCAGTTTTAAATCTTACGAGGGGAAATCCTGATTTTTTATAAAACTCTGGCAGTTTGTTGGCAGGTTTTTCCCCCATTCTGCCTGCAGGAAACTGTTTATCTCCAATGTGTATAACCCCTTCTAAAAATGTTCCTGTTGTAACAACAACAGACTTTACTCTTATCCTTATTTTTCCATCTATCTCAACACCTTCCACTTCACTCCTGTTTTTTTTCAGGAATATATTAGTGGCTTCACCTTCTATAACTGTTAGGTTTTCTGTGTTTGATACTTTGTTTACCATATATTTTCTGTATTCTTCTTTGTCAGCCTGTGCCCGTGGTGAACGAACAGCTGGACCTTTTCTTGTATTCAGAGTTTTGTACTGGATACCTGTGTGGTCTATAGCTTTCCCCATCTCTCCTCCAAGGGCGTCAACTTCCCTTACAACAATACCTTTTGCTATACCACCAATAGCTGGGTTACAGGGCATTACTCCAATCTTTTCCCTGTCCAAAGTTATCAGAACAGTCTTTGCCCCTAATTTTGCAGATGATAGTGCTGCCTCTATACCAGCGTGTCCGCCACCTATTACAGCAACGTCAAACTCTTCGTCGTAAATCATAAAACCTCCTAAAACTGGTGTAGAGGAAAATAATATATGAAATCGTCTAAATATGACAACTCAAGTCTGCAGAATATTTTTTAAAACAAATTCTCCAATAGGGTTATTAAAACTTTTATCTCCTATATGATAAGCAGTCCATAGATGCAAACACTTTACTTTAAAAGGTTTTTCTTTAAATTTTTCAATTCCTCCTATCCCTGTTTCAGTCAACTTTTTTACTGCATAAGGGGGAAGGTTTGCCTCCTTTATTATATTTTTCCTGATTTCTATTTCCTTTTTATGTAATTCAACAAAAAAGTTAAACAGCTCTTCATCTTGAGTTACTTTTTCTTCCCAATATTTTATCTGCCCTTTTTCTTCTAATCTTGATATTAAAGACCTTAAACTTCTGTTTAAAATCCAAAATCTCGTAGGTTGGGGAATTATTATTTTTTTTTGGGGATGTAGGAAATAAGGCTTTACCTCTACTACATCAATACTCTTCATTTTCCCACATCTCAGCTTTAAATCTTACTACCTTATTTCTTCCTTCTTCTTTGGCTTTATAAAGGGCAACGTCAGCAAATTTCACACACTGCCAGAACTTATCACTGTCTTTAGGGAATTCAGACACCCCTACACTTACCGTTTTTCTTAAGATGGCTCCATCTACGTGTATTCTTGAGGCTTCAACTTTTTTTCTAATTTTTTCAGCAACAGCTTCTGCTTCGCCTTCAGGGATATCTATAAGTATAACTAAAAATTCCTCTCCACCGTATCTCACAACAATATCAGACTGTCTAACGCTACCTTTTATAATGGAAGCTACTTTTTTGAGCACTTCATCTCCAACAGCATGACCATACTTGTCGTTAATCTGTTTAAAGAAATCCACATCTACCATAAGTATTCCTACTATTGTATTTTTCCTGATGGCAAAAGCCGATATTTTAGGAACTAATTCATCTAAAAACCTTCTGTTGTAAACTCCTGTAAGCTGGTCAACTAAAGACAGTTTTTTCAACTTCTCCATATAGGATTTAGCTTCAAGAACTGGTGCTACTTCTCTTAGATATGCTTCTATAAAGACGAGTTTGTTTCTTATTTCTTCTTTTTCTTCTTTTGAGTAAACAAGCTGAAGTATGATACCTACTCTTCCTCCTATGTATATAGGAATACAGGTGAAAAGCTCTTCAGCTTCTCCATTTTCACAGTTTATAAAGTTAGGGCATACACAGGCATACTCTTCAGATATCACTTCAGAACCTGTTCTTTTGACTCTACACATATCAGCATTAGAAAAAACTACATCTTTACACCACTTGACAGATTCATCAATGTCTATTAGACGATTTTTCTCGTAATCTACTTCATAGATAGAATATTTTTCAACACCCATATCTTTCATTAATTTTTTCAGGCGTATGTAAATGTCTTCTTTTGTGGCATCTTTTTCAACAATTTTTTTAAAGTTATAAATCTTGACCAATTCGTTTACGATGTGATATGTGTCTTTGAGAGCATTGTTAGACTTTTCATAATTTCCTCCTATGAGGTAAGAAACCTTTTTCTCAATAGAGCTCAAAGTAGAACACAGTTTATCCATGGATTCGTTAAAACTATCTGCCACTTCTTTTGCTTCATCATTAGTATTTATAAAAATTCTTTCCCTGAAATCTCCTTCTTTAGCTTTAGTGAGACCTTTTTTTAGTCTTTTAAAAAACTCTGTGTAGGGTTGGAAAAATTTGATAATTACGAACACAGTAGAAAGGAAGATTATCATTGAAACAACAGAAGTGCTCATAAGTGTATTAAAAGCAGAAGACCTTACAGCTGTAAGGTCAGTTTTTATGTAAATTGCTCCTAAAATATCTCCGGCTTTAACGTTATGACATTTTAGACAGTCTATTTTTCCTTTAGGAACAGCTTTGTATGGAATTATTAATACATATTCTACTTTAGAAAGATTTTCTACAACTTTTTCATAAGTTTTACCGGTTTTCAAGACATATGTTTCTTCTTCTGTTTTAGGAACTTCTTCAGGACTGCCTTTGCCGTATTGAGATATCACATTTTCTCCTCTAACTACTCTAATTTCTTCTATACCATTCTTGTTTTCTTTTATGTTATTAAGCAGTATGTATCTTTTGTCTATTTCTCCGATTTCCATAAGAGTAGTTAATGAGTCCCTAACTATTTCAGCTATTATTAAAGACTGATTTCTTATGTTTTCTATACTTATGTCTCTGAAACTTTTGTATTCTAATGCTTGATTAATCAGGAAAAGAACTATTAATAGTATAGATACTCGTATAAGTAAACGGGTCCTGATAGACTGCTTCATATAAATATATTTCGGTTATATTTTTTATTTTTTTATATTTTAAAAATGACTAAAGTAATTGTGCAAATCTAATTGTATCCCATATAGTGTCCCAATACCCTCAGTAAATCGGGTGAGTGCAACTAAAAAAGTGGGAGCCTTTACTAAGGTATTCCTGATCAATGGTCGCAATACCCTCAGTAAATCGGGTTAGTGCAACCAAAACAGGTCTTGCTTCTGTAAAAGGTGCAGTCCCGCCAAGTCGCAATACCCTCAGTAAATCGGGTGAGTGCAACAGACAGCACAGATTTTGAAAGACTGAAGGACAGACTGTCGCAATACCCTCAGTAAATCGGGTGAGTGCAACAGACAGCACAGATTTTGAAAGACTGAAGGACAGACTGTCGCAATACCCTCAGTAAATCGGGTGAGTGCAACGGATTATGGAGAACAGGAATGTAGAAATCCTGTTCTGTCGCAATACCCTCAGTAAATCGGGTGAGTGCAACAAGTAGAGAGAATCTTGGAAAAAATAAAGAAAAGGGAGCTGAGTCGCAATACCCTCAGTAAATCGGGTGAGTGCAACAGTCCCCCGCTAATCGTTGAGTATCAACGTATTCATTTTCCAGATAGCCTTAATTTCTGACAGACCTATCATTAAAATACTGATTTTTCTTGATTTTGTCAAATTTCAATCTCAATATTGTCTCAATTATAAAGTTTAGATTTTATGCGATTTTCCGACAGTTTTATGATTTATATCATATCAGGTTTTTGGACAGAAACATAAACCTAACTAAAATGAAAACTTTAAGGAAAGTTATGCTAAAATTATAAAAAAGTTTAAGGTTATTTTCTTGAAACGAATATTCATTGGGAGCTTTCTGGAACCTTTAGTGTTCAGAAAAAATTACATTAAAATTAAAAAAGACTTTGGGGGGATAATATCAGGCAAATGGGTTCCTGAAAAAAATTTACATCTCACTTATCGCTTCTTAGGTAATGTTTCTGATATTCAATTATCTTCTGTGAAAAAAAGTTTGTCTGAGTTTCTAAACAAAGATTTAGATGTTGATTTAGAGTTAAAAGGATTAGGAGTTTTCCCTTCTTTAGAAAATCCTCGCGTATTCTTTGTAAAGGTAACTAACCAGGAAAAACTGCACTATCTATATACAGAAATAAACCTCAGACTCAAAAATATTGGATTTGAAAGTGAAGTTAAAAAGTTTGTTCCCCACATAACACTGAAAAGGATAAAACATACTGACAGACGATTGCTCATAGAAAACATAAAAAAATATGAAAACAAGATACTTGGACATCAACACAAAATAAGGGTTAATGTAATAGAGAGTATTCTAACTCCTCAAGGAGCGGTCTATAAAATAGTAGAATAAGATACATTTGACTAAATGAGATTTATGACTATTTTCATTTTTAATTTAGAGTATGGAATGTTAAAAAGTTATAAAACGTAAAAAAGGAGGTCTATTATGGGTAAATATAAAGTAGAAAGAAGCACAGTTTACGGTAAAACACAGATGGATTATGCACGGGAAGGGATAATAACTCCAGAAATGAAATATGTTGCTGAAAAAGAAATGTTGTCTCCAGAAAAAGTCAGAGAAGAAGTTGCAAGGGGAAGAATGGTCATACCTGCAAACATAAATCATTACTCCTTAGAACCTATGGGAATAGGTATAGCTGCAAAATGTAAAGTTAACGCAAATATAGGAAACTCTGCTGTTGTCTCTGATATTGAAACAGAATTAGAAAAATTAAGAGTTGCCTTAAAATACGGAGCAGACACAGTTATGGATTTATCCACTGGTGGGAATATTGATGAGATAAGAGAAGCAATAATAAGAGAATCTCCTGTTCCGATAGGAACAGTTCCCATATATCAGGCTGTTCAGGAAGTAAGGTCTATAGAAAATCTAACAGAGCAGGATATTTTAGACATGATTGAACATCAAGCCCAACAGGGTGTTGACTACATGACTATACACGCAGGGGTTTTAAGGGAATTTCTACCAATGGTAAACCACAGGCTTATGGGTATCGTTTCCAGAGGTGGCTCTATAATGGCAGAGTGGATGACAGTTCACGGCAAGCAAAATCCTCTTTATACAAACTTTGACAAAATATGTGAGATATTTAAAAAATATGACGTTACATTTTCCCTCGGAGATGGTCTTAGACCTGGTTGCATAAATGATGCTTCTGATGAAGCTCAATTTGCAGAGCTTAAAGTATTAGGAGAGCTTACAAAAAAAGCATGGGAACACGGTGTTCAGGTTATGATTGAAGGACCTGGCCACGTTCCAATGGACCAGATAGAAATGAACATCAAAAAAGAGATGGAACTGTGTCACGAAGCTCCATTTTATGTTCTTGGACCATTAGTTACAGACATAGCTCCCGGTTACGACCACATTGCTTCAGCAATAGGCGCAGCAATGGCAGGATGGTATGGGGCATCAATGTTGTGTTATGTTACACCAAAAGAGCATTTAGGACTGCCGAACCCTGAGGACGTAAAACAAGGACTGATAGCTTACAAAATAGCAGCTCACGCAGCAGACCTTGCAAGACACAGACCGGGAGCTAAAGAATGGGATGATGCTATGTCAAAAGCAAGATATGAGTTTGATTGGGAAAAACAATTTCAGCTTGCTATAGACCCTGAAACAGCAAGAAAATATCACGATGAGACATTACCCCAAGAAGGGTTTAAATCTGCAAAATTCTGTTCAATGTGTGGACCTTCATTCTGTGCATATAAAATATCACAGAATGTTCAGGAAGCTGTTAAACAGGAGTTTACCGAAATCAAGTCAGAGAAATAAAATAGCGGCGGGTTTTCTCCCGCCTATAAAAAAATGGATAGATACGAAAAAATTTTAGAAAGCATTGAGGATCCAGTAGTAGTCGTTGATAGAGAAGGCAATGTTATATATACAAATCAAGCAGGCTACACACTTAAATCCCAGATTGGATTTAGTAATTTTAATAATCTAATAGCGTATCCCCTTAATCTTAATTTTGTTAAAAAAGGAATGTCTGTAAAAGGGATTTTTTTTGAAGTAGATGACAGCAAGTTCTTGATTGATGTTTTTCCATTGGAGGAAGAAGGTTTTACCCTTCTTATCAGAGATATTACCCGTTTCATAGAAATGGAAGAAACATCAAAAAAAGAAGGTTTAATAGTAACTATATCCAAACTTTTGTCTTCCATATTTCACGACATGAAAGGCCCTATAGGGGGAATAAAAGGAGCTGCTCAGCTTCTAAAAGAAGACATTCAAGATATGGAGCTTATAGATGACATTTTATACGAAGTAAAAAGAATAGAAAATCTGATAAACGAGATAACAGTAATAACAAAGCCTTTAAAACTATTTAAAAAGTATAACAACATACACAAAGTAATTGACGAAGCTATAAAAACAGTTGAAAAGCAGTATAAAGAAATTAAGTTTGAAAGACTTTACGACCCAAGTCTTCCAGACCTTTACATAGACCCAGACTACATGCATAGAGTTTTTGTTAATATAATTAGAAATGGAATTGAAGCAGTAGAGGGAAAAGGTAAAATTAGTATATCAACAGGAATATCATGGGATAAAGTTTATTCACCAAAAGGAAATAAAGTGTATGTGAGAATAAAAGATTCAGGTAGGGGAGTGCCTGAAGAGATGGTAGATAAGTTATTTATTCCTTTCGTTTCAGGAAAAAAAGGGGGAATGGGTATAGGTTTATCTTCTTCATACAAAATTGTAAAAGAGCATGGAGGAATTCTAAGATACTTAGGTGATGCAACATTTGAAATCCTCCTTCCCATACCAGAAAGGAGTGAAAAATGAAAGCTTTAGTTTTTGATGACGAAAGAACAATTAGAAAAGTTTTAGAAAAAATATTAAAAAAAGAGGGAATAGAAGTAAAATCTTACGAATCTGGTAAAGATGCTTTAAAAAAGATAACAGGAGAAAAACCAGATATAGTTTTTTTAGACATATCCCTTGGTGATTCTAACGGAATGGAAATTTTAAAATCCTTAGTTTCATTAGAAAATAGACCTTACGTTATTATGATTTCTGGACACGATGAGTATAACTACCTTATAGAAGCAATGAAATTAGGGGCTTTTGATTACATACCTAAACCATTTGACATTAATAAAATCCGTTCTGTAGTAAAAGAAATAGAAAACATAATCTCAACAGAAACAGTAAAAGAAAAAACAGAAGTTGACATTATAGGTAAAAGTCCAGCTATGAAAGAAGTTTTCAAAATAGTAGGAAGAGCCAGTGCAAGCAATCAACCTGTTCTGATTACAGGAGAAAGTGGAACAGGAAAAGAAGTGATAGCAAAATTAATCCATAAATACAGTAACCGCTCAGATAAACCCTTTGTAGCAATAAACTGTGCTGCAATCCCTTCAGGGCTCATAGAGTCAGAACTGTTTGGATATGAAAAAGGAGCTTTTACAGGAGCAGATAGAAGTAAACCAGGAAAATTTCAAGCAGCAGATGGTGGGACGATATTTTTGGATGAAATCAGTGAACTACCAATGGAAGCACAGGGAAAATTGCTAAGGGTTTTACAGGAGATGGAAGTAACCCCTGTTGGCTCTACAAAAAGTGTAAAAGTTGACGTTCGGGTAATAGCAGCAACCAACAAAAACCTGGTCAAGCTAATAGCAGAAGATAAGTTTAGAGAAGACCTGTTTTATAGATTATCTGTAATTGAGATAAATGTTCCTCCCCTCAGAGAAAGGAGAGAAGACATACCAGACCTCATTGAACTATTTACAAAACAGGCCTTGAAAAATCACGGATTACAAAAGGGAGGATTTACAAAAGAGGCTGTAGAGATACTCAAAAACTACGAATTTCCCGGTAACATAAGGGAACTCAAAAATCTTGTAAACAAACTTATAGCTATTTACAGAGATAGACCTATAACTCCTGAACTTTTAACTATTCCTACAGGTAAGCTTTACAGTAGTGGAGACTGGAGAAAAGGAATAGAAAGAGAAGTTGAAGAGATGTTCAGCAAAAGTAAAAAACATATATACACAAAAATTATTGAAGAAGCAGAAAAAGTTGTTATCAAAAAAGTTTTAGAATACACTAAGGGTAACATATCTGAAGCATCTAAATATTTAGGCATTCACAGAAATACAATTCACAAGAAGATAGAAGAACTAAATATTGAAATCAGGGGGAAGGAAAAGAGATGAGAGTTATTCAGTTACTATTAGTAGGAATTATTTTGATTTATTCCTGTGCTCCTAAACCTGAACATATAGGAAAAGAGACAGTTCAAAATGCAACATATTACTATAAAATAGGTTTATCCTATTTAAACTCAGATAATAACTCACAGGCGCTTTACTACCTAAATAAAGCTTACGAAATAAACCCTAACGACCCTGAAATACTGAATGCCCTCGGAATTGCCTACAGCAAAGTTGGAGAATACGAAAAAGCTAAAAAAATGTTTCTCAAGGCAATAGAAAAAGACCCTGACAGGGCTGAAACATACACAAATCTTGGAGCATTATTAGCAAAAGAAAAGCAATATGAGAAAGCCCTGTGGTATTTCCAAAAAGCAGCACAGAATCCAAATTACTTGAAAAAAGATGTGGCTATATACAACATGGCTCTGATATATAAACAGTTAGGCAATCTAAAACTGTATGAAGAAAATCTAAAAAAAGCTATATCTTATAACTCTTTTTTACTTCCTGCATACATATCTCTCGGAGAATTATATCTGCAACAAAACAGATATGAAGATGCATTAACGGTATATCTTACTGCAAAAGATAAAGGTCTTATAAGTCCACAAATTTTTGTAGGTCTTGGAAAAGTTTATATTCATTTAGGAGAATATGAAAAAGCTAAAGATTATCTGTTAAAAGCAAAAAAACTTGCCAAAGACAATGACCTTTTACTGATTAGAATAAATAGACTGTTAAATCTTACAGACAGAAAAATAATAGAAAAAACAGAGAGAGAAATAGAAAAAAAAGTAAAAGAAAAAAAATTAGAAACGAAAACAACAAAAGCATCAACACCCCAGATACCTCAAAAAAAACAAAAGAAAGAAGAGCCTAAACAATTAGAAAGAGTAGAGACAGCAAAAAAAACTGAAGAAATACAAGAAGAAAAAAAATCTGTAGTAAAACCAAAAATCCGCTTTTATGTTCTTGTTGGTAGATTTTCAGATGAACAAAAAGCCATGGAGCTTGTTGATAAATTAAGAACCAAAGGATTTTCTCCACAGTTAAAAAAAGAAACAGTAGACGAAAACACTATTTATTCTGTTATAATAGGATACTTCAAAGAGTATAGGGAAGCTTCAAAATTTTACAGGAAAAAGTTAAAACCATTAGGTTTAAGGGGAATTGTTAAATTTATAAGAATGTAAAAGGAGAAAGATGGAAAAGGTAGAGTTATCAATCGTTATACCTATCTATAATGAAGAAGAAAACCTTCCTATTTTGTATGAGAAGTTAAAGAATGTTCTTGAAAAATTAGGGAAAAATTATGAAATCATTTTTGTGAACGACGGCTCAACAGACCGTTCTTGGGAAATAATAAAGGAATTTTCTCTGAAAGACCCCCACGTAGTTGGAGTTAACTTCAGAAAAAATTTTGGTCAAACAGCAGCGATGTCTGCAGGTTTTGAAACAGCAAAAGGAGAAATCATAATAACAATGGATGGAGACCTCCAGAACGACCCGGAAGACATACCCCGACTCTTAGAATTAATAGATGAAGGATATGACATTGTCAGCGGGTGGAGAAAAGACAGAAAAGATGCATTTATCAGCAGAACTCTTCCTTCAAGAATTGCAAACTGGCTGATATCAAAAGTAACAGGTGTTCACCTTCACGATTACGGATGTTCTCTGAAGGCTTACAGGTCAGAAGTGGCAAAAAATCTTGACTTTTATGGGGAGATGCACAGATTTTTACCTGCTCTGTCAAAAGCTATCGGTGCAAAGGTTACAGAAATCCCTGTTAAACACCATCCAAGAATATATGGTAAATCAAAATATGGCATTTCAAGAACATTTAAAGTGCTTCTTGATTTAATCCTTGTTAAATTTCTCCTGGATTATAGAACAAAACCCCTCAGAATATTAGGAGGTTCAGGGGCTGTCCTCTTGTTGCTTGGAGCAGCAGTTCTACTTTATCTTGTAGGTATAAAACTATTTTTAGGACAGGATATAGGAAACAGACCCTTATTGATTTTTGGAACACTGTTTTTCCTATCTGGGATACAGCTTATATCTACAGGTATTGTTGCTGAGCTGATTACCAGAACCTACTATGAATCCCAGGGTAAAAGACCTTACTTAATTAGAGAGATTATCAGAAATCAGAAGTTAGAAACAGTCAACAGAGGCCTTGTTGAAGAAAAGGTTAATTAAAATATTTGAATTATGCATATCCATTGGCATAACAGTAGGATTTCTGTATCTATTTTATGCTGTTATTGGTTTTGAGAAGTTTGTTCAATTTTTCAAACAGATAAGTTTTCCAAATGTAATCTTTGCTTTTTTTCTTTATTTTTTATCATACATTACAAGAACTTTAAGATGGAAGTTAACTCTTTCTATACAGGAATTTAGAAAGTTATTCAGAATAACCGCCTTCAATACTGTCTTTAACATATTTCTTCCCTTTAGAACAGGAGAGTTATCTTTTTTTTATATGCTGAAAAAAGAAAATATTTCCATTTCAGAAAGTGCTATAAGTTTTTTTACGGTAAGAATATTTGATGCAATATCTCTGTTTTCTGTTTTTGGAACAGCTTTTTTACTCCTTAAAGGCTTTTATCTTTATGGGTTTCTTCTCATTATACTTATGCCTGTATTTGCTGTATTTTTAAAACGCTTATCTTCTTTTATAAAATACGAAAAGTTAGAAGAATTTAAAAAAAGCAAGCTAACTTTAAAAAACATAGCAGTATTATACGGTCTTTCTGTTATCACTTTTTTTCTCAAGTTTAGCTCATTTTATCTCGTTTTACCTGAAGGTATAGACCTTAGCTTTATTAAAGCTTTTTTTGCTGCCGCTGCCGGAGATATTACAACAATACTGCCAATACACGGAATTGCAGGAATCGGAACATACGAAGGGGGATACGCAGGTATTTTAATTTTGTTAGGCATTGAAAAAGAAAAGGCTTTGATTGCCTCTGTATTTGTCCATATATTTATGTTAGGAGGGGCGGCAATAATTGCCGCCTTTGCATATGTCCTAAAAGTTACTTATTCCCAAAAACCTGATTGAGCTTTTCTTTTACAAGTTCTGTTGTTATTCTTGTAACATCTTCTTTAATACTTTCTTTGATTTTTTCTTTCAAGTCATTCTCTATACTTTCAAATATTTTGTTTTTTATATTTTCCTTTATTTCGTCAGCTGAATCTTTCAATTCTTTTTCTAATCTATCAAAGAAATCTTTTTGAAGGTCTTCTTTTATTTTCTGTATATCAATATCTGCCTTGATTTCTTCTATGAGTTTTTCTACAGCTACCTTTAAAATAGTTTCTCTAATCTCTTCAGGAGATATCTCTACTGTTAATTTTACAGTTCCACCTGGATTTGTGGTTATAGTTTCTTCTTTTATAACTTTTTCTTCTTTCTTTTCTTTTTTGACCTCTTCTGGTGCAGCAGGTTCTTCCACAGAGATGTTTTCCATTTCTTTTAATAGCTCATTCACGTCTTCTAAACTTTCTGTTTCCATTGATAAATCTATCTCTCCAGTTTCTGTCTGGGGGGTTTCTGTAGCCAAAAGGGCATCCATATCTGCAGGGGGCTGATAACTCTCTTCTAATGATTCTATTGTCTGCTCTTTTTGTTCTTTTGTTTCAGAGCCTTTTATGTCTTCTATAAGTTTTTCAATTTCTGTTTCCTTATCATAGAAATCTAAACTGGAAAACTGGGAGAGAGCATTTTCGTCAATAGGATTGTCCTTTGATATCAGAACTTTTATGTTTTTACCTTTCACCTGGTCTCTGGAGAGAAAAAATTCCAGTGCGTTAAAAGCAATTTCTCCTCCTGTCGCATCATAAATGATGACTTCTGGGTCAAAAAAAGATATTTCCCTTAAGAGACTGAGGCTGTCAGTGTAGCCTTTAACCTGAAAGTCTGGTAGCTTTTTAGCCAATTTCGTTACCAAGTCCTGGTCAAAGCTTATAACAGCTATATTCATAATCCCCTCCTGAAATGTAAATTAATAAATTTCATAATTAATTATAATCATTTTTTACAGAGACAACATCTGTTTCTTTAAGACAGAAAACTGTCTTAGATTAAAGCTCTGGTATATTTTTACGAAATAGTTTTTAAGACAATCAATTTGAGGAGAAAGAAATGGGGAAAATTATAGGCCTTGTAAACCAGAAAGGAGGAGCTGGAAAAAGCAGTTTAACGAATGCTTTATCCCACGAATTGTGTAGAAGGGGATACAGGGTTTTAGTTGTAGATTATGACCCTCAAGGAACTCAAACGATGCTGTTTGGGTTTAACAGGCTTTCTGAATTTGCTGACAGTGAACAGGACATTACGAGAATATTCAGTGGTGAAGAGGTAAAACCAGTTGAAATTGATGATAATCTCCACCTTATTCCTTCCAATCAGGGACTTAGAGAAGAAGCAGAAAGTGGAAGAATGGGAAAGGAGTTAGTCCTGTCAAATTTTTTGAGGGGAGGTTTTGGAAGAAAGGGAATAGCTGAAGAATACGACTTTGTTCTTATAGACTCTCCTGCAGATTCTGGAGCTCTGACAGTGGGAACAATAGCAGCAAGTGATTACATTCTCATTCCTACAAGACTGACATTTGTTGATTCCACAGGTTTAGTAGGAACACTCCAGACTGTTATTCAGGCAGTGATGACATTCCGGCTTGAGCTGTCAATACTGGGATTTATACCTGTTGCATATAAGCCAAGACTAAAAGAACACAACGATGTTTTAAACTCCCTAAAGCAAACTATACCTGATATTTTAAGTAAGTATGACTTTGTAAAAGTAGCTTCACAGGAACTGTTTTTTGAACCTATAAAGGATAGAATAGCGTGGGCAGAAGCAGCAGGTAAGAGGATTTCTATCAGGGAATACATAGAAAAGGAGAAAAAAGCCCAGAGGGACATACTACTAACACTTGAAAATATAACAGATGAAATACTCAGAAGAGTGCTGATACATTCGGAAATTACTGTGTAGGAGGAAAGTAAAAATGGACATTGGAATATTTGAAGATGTTTTAGATACAAAAAGCTCAAAAAAAGTAAAAAAAGCCATTCAGACTATTCAAGAAGTCAAGCCTGAAGAGATAGAAATTTCAAAAATAAAAAACCCCCGTTTTCACGACAGAAGTTATGTAGACCCAAAGAGGATTGTAGAATTAGCAGAAAACATAAAGGCATTTGGTCTTGCTCAACCTATAGTGGTAAGGAAACTACCTGATGGAAGTTACGAAAGGATAATTGGATACATAAGGATAAAAGCTTTTGAGTATCTAAAAAAAGATAAAATACCTGCTATTATACTTGATGTTGATGAAGAAACAGCCCTCGCACTAATGATTTCAGAAAATGCCCAGAGGGAAGACCTGAACGATTATGACAAACTGATGTCACAACTTGAGTATCTTTCATTTGTTCTGAAAAAAGATAAGGAGGAAGTGATAAAAATTGCAAGGAAGATTTTTAACTACATATCAGGAAACATAAAAAGTCTGACAGAAGAAGAGAGAAGAGAGGGACAGATTATAGAGAAAACACTGCAGAAACTATCTGGAACAAATCTCAGAACATTCATAGAAAGACTAAAAATTCTGAATGTTGCTCCAGAAATAAAAGAAGCTATAAAAAAACACGGCTGGTCTTACAGTCTTGCCATTGAGGTTAACAAATTGAGAAACTACCCAGAAAAAATGAAAGCTCTTATTGAAGAGATAGTTAGAGACAACCTAACTAAAAAAGAGGTAGAGAAAAGGGTGAAGGAGGTATTGGGGGAAGAGGCTGAAAAAAGGGTAAAAAATCCATTTAGAGAAAGTTTCAGGGAGATTAACAAAAAGTTTTCTTCTATATACAGGAAACTACCTGAAGGGGAAAAGAAAAAGATAGAAAAACTAATTGAAAAAAAATTGAGGGAAATCTACAGCATCATAGAAAGGTATGAGTAGAGAGGTTACTCTTCCCTCTCTTCTATCTCTTTTAATGCTTTTTCAAAATCTTTCAGGTCCTTAAATTCGTTGTAAACAGATTTAAATCTAAGATAAGCAACAGTATCTATTTTTTTAAGCCTTTCCTGAACAAGGTCTCCTATCTCTGTGCTTTCTACAACTAATTTGCCCTCCTCAAGGAGATATTTTTCTATCTCGTCTGCAATCTGAACCATCTGTTTTTCTGATACAGGTCTGTTCTTGGAAGCCAATCTAATTCCTCTGATTATTTTATCTTTGCTAAAAGGCTCTGTTGTTCCATTCTTCTTCTTAACAACAATCTTTTCCTCTTCGTATCTCTCATAGGTAGTAAATCTAAAACCACAGTCTACACATTCTCTCCTTCTTCTAATGACTGTCCCATCTTTTGACTGACGGGTATCAACAACCTTATCATTAAGAGAGCCACAGTTTGGGCATTTCATCTATGTTATTTGTCCTCCTTAAGTTCTTTGTAGCTCAATCCATAATAAACAAAGTGTCCCTGAATTTTGTTTTCTTTATTCAGGTAAAACTTTGATATAACATCTATCTTTGCATCTTCTGAGGTGTATATGTAATACTCAAGCAGTGCCACATGATTTTTAATCCACAGACCTAAAGGTTTTATTTTAAGCTCAGGAAACACTTTCAGGACTACATTGTAGTAGTTTTTTATGCTTTCCTTTCCTTCTAAAGTTAACACATCTGGATATACCTCTTTTATCTTTGGGTCAAACAGCTCTGCTGTTTCGGCATAGTTTTCCATAATTTTGTCTAAATTATGCTCATTCCAGCTTTCAATCCAGCTGTCAACCCTCTGCTGAACCGGTGGTTTTTCCATCTCTCCTCCTTAAAGCTGTTTAAATGTATCTTCTACAGCATTAAGTGTCCTGTTAATATCCTCATCACTGTGAGCTGTGCTGAGGAAAGAAGCCTCAAACTGTGAAGGGGCAAGATATATTCCTTTTTCTAACATTAATTTGTAAAACCTGTTAAATATTTCAAGGTCTGAGGATTTTGCATCATCAAAGTTCTTCACTTCTCTGTCTGTAAAGAACATTGTTATCATAGAACCTACTCTGTTTACTGTTGCTTTTATTCCATATTTATCTATCAGTTCTATCATACCTTTTTCTAATCTTTCCCCTTTTGCATCTAACTCTGGATATGGATTTTTATCTTTTAGTATCTCAAGCTGTTTCAGTCCTGCTGCCATAGCGAGGGGATTCCCTGACAATGTCCCTGCCTGATAAACAGGACCTTCTGGTGCAACGTGCATCATTATTTCTCTCTTTCCACCGTATGCTCCAACAGGCAGTCCAGCTCCAATAACCTTACCCATCGTTGTAAGGTCTGGCTGTATACCGTAAAGTTCCTGAGCTCCTCCCAGTGACAGCCTGAAACCTGTCATAACTTCATCCCATATAAGTAAAGCTCCGTATTCCTCTGTTATTTCTCTCAATCTCTGATGATACTCTTTAGATGGAGCAACAACTCCCATATTACCGGCAACAGGTTCTATTATTACGCAGGCTATGTCATCTCCGTGCTTTTTAAAAGCTTCCTCTACTGCATCAATGTCGTTGTAAGGAAGAACAATTGTAAGCTGGGCTAACTCTTCAGGAATTCCCGGTGTTCCAGGTATGCCTAATGTTGCAACTCCAGAACCTGCAGAAACCAAAAGGGAATCTCCATGTCCGTGATAACATCCGTCAAATTTTATAATTTTTTTCTTTCCTGTATATCCTCTTGCCAGTCTTATTGCTGACATTGTTGCTTCTGTTCCAGAATTTACAAATCTAACCATCTCAACAGATGGAACAGCATCAATAACAGCCTTTGCCATCTCTATTTCTATCTCTGTTGGAGCTCCAAAACTTGTTCCGTAATTTGATATCTGTTTTATGGCATTGATAATCTGGTCGTGAGCATGTCCTAAAATTAAAGGTCCCCATGATAGAACGTAATCTATGAACTCATTACCGTCAACATCCCAAACCCTGCTACCTTTACCTTTCTGTATAAAGAGCGGTTCCATACCTATAGATTTGAATGCTCTAACAGGTGAATTAACACCACCTACGAGATATTTCTGGGCTTCTTTAAAAAGTTTTATTGAGTTTTCTCTTCTCATCTTCTCCTCTTTAATCATCTTTTTTGAATAATTATACCAGAGATACTGACTGAATATTTATGGTTGGTTTGACATCTTCAGTAATAGTATGCAATATTAATAATACATTATTAATTGGGGGAGTAATATGATTTCACTTAAAAAACTTAAACAATTACTTCTGTCATGCAACTGTGATGGTGCAGCTTTTTTTGACAAAGAAGGGGAGATTATTATCTCTTATAGATTAAATCTTAATACTGCTAAAAAAATGGCCGACCTTATAGCAGTTCTTATTTCTATTTCCAATAACTTTGGAGGATATTACACATGTATAAAAGGAACTGGAGGATATGTGTCTGTTGTTGACTGCGGGGAGTTTTTTGTGGTTTTGACTTCAAAAGGGGAAATTGAGTTAAATACAATAAAGAAATTAATGGTAGATGACCTTTTGTCTGAAAACTGTTCAGGTATATAGGTTTTCCAATTCTCCTTCTGGTCTTGTTTTCCATCTCTTATGCACCCAGAAATACTGTTCAGGATGTTTTCTAATAGCTTTTTCAACCTCATTAGTATATGCTTGAACCACACTTTTTACATCTTTTGTGTCTATAACTTCAAGATTTTTCACAATTCCCCTGTATGTTTTAGACTTTAAGTCATAATACTGATACGAAAATATTATCGGATATCCGTATTTTGCTGAAAGTTTTGCAGGAAAAGAAACAGTTGAAGCAGGAAGGGAGAAAAAATCTACAAATACTCCCCTGTGTCTGAGGGCATTCTGGTCAACTAAAAAAACAATGGTCATACCTTCTCTTAATGCCTTTACAAAGTCTTTTAGAGGTTGGTCGTGGAAAATTATCTTCATTCCTGAATCTTCTCTTATCTTTGTGATGAGATTATTTAATTTTCTATTTTTTATTCTGTATGCAAGGCTAACTATTTTTCCGTATCGCCAAGACAAACCTGCTCCTCCAAGCTCCCAGTTACCTATGTGGGCAGAGACAATGATTTTTCCTCCTTTTTCTTTGAGGATTTCTTCACCCTCTTCAATAAAGAATACCTTTTCCATCTCATTATTACGGAGATAATCGGGAATTTTAGGAAACTCCACAAGTGTTCTTCCTATGTTTTGAAGGGATTTTTCCCCTATCTTTTCTTTCCATTCTGTGCTTTTTTCGGGAAAAGCAATTTCTAAGTTTTTAAATATGACCTTTTTTCTGTAGCCTAACTTCCAGAACATAGAACCTATTGTTTCACCTAACGTTAAAGCGTTATCTCTGCTAAGTTTTCTTGAAATGCTAAAAAATGTTTTTGCAAGCAGATACATTAAACCTCACCTAATTTTTTCAAAACTCTCAAAGCTCTCTCAAAAATTTTCTTATCTGTAGGATAGGTGAGGAGGTTTTCTACTTCTTTTAAGGGGACAAATTTTGCTTCATCTATCTCTTCTTTTTGAGGTGTTATCTCTCCACCTGTGTATCTCATAAGATAGTAATAAACAAATTTGTGAATTCTGTAGAGTTCCATACTATACCAGTAATCAACTTCTCCAAGATACTCAACGATTTCAGCATCTACTCCCGTTTCTTCTTTAACCTCTCTTAATGCTGCCTTGTCCCTTGGCTCTCCCCTTTCTATGTTTCCTTTCGGAAAACTCCATCTGTTTCTAACTCTAATTAGAAGAATCTCTAAATCTTCATCTTCTCCTTTTCTGTAAACAACTCCTCCAGCAGAAAATTCCCATTTTGTTTCCATTCACTCACCTCACTTCATGTATATTATTATGAAAGTAGATATTATAACCGAGCCTATTACATTCATAAAGAACCCAATCTTGACCATTTTTCCAATAGGTATCTGTCTGCTTCCATAAACTATTGCATTTGGTGGTGTAGCTATAGGCAGCATAAAAGCAAAACTTGCGGCAATAATGATACCAAATACAGGATAAAAAAGGTCTACTTTCATTTCAGAAAGTATCCCAATAAGAATAGGTGCAAACGTTATCACTGTTGCAGTATTTGAGCTAATCTCCGTAAGGAATATCATTGTTACGATAAGAAGTGTAATAAATAAAACTGTCATCTCAGGAGATATCAGGAGTGAAATCTTTTTCCCTATGTAGCCAGAAAGCCCTGTCTTTGTTATGAGTTTACCTAAAGCTATTCCCCCTCCAAATAGTAAAACAGTATCCCAGTCTAATTTCTTGATGTCATCTACAGTTAAAGTTCCTTCTCCTTTTTTAGCAGGAAGAAGGAATAGTGCTACTGCTGCTACAACTGCTACAATCGCTTCAGGTATGTGACTTTTCAAAAATAAGTAAAGCTCTTTATTTCCTAAAATGTTAGCTAATCCCGGTAAAATCCAGAAAAATGCTGCGAAAAAGAATATGAAAACTGTGTTTTTTTCTCCTAACGAAAGCTTTGGTAATTTCTTTTTTTCCTCTGAGAAGATTTTCTTAATTTCTTCTTTCTTAAAATGAAACTTTTTTATGTGAAATTTGATGTAAATAAGAAATGCAACATACACACTGAATGTTATAGGAAAAGCCAACAAAAACCACTTGACAAAGTCTACTTCGTATCCTGCATCTTTCAAAAATCCTGCTCCAATCAAGTTTGTAGGTGTTCCAATTAAGGTTGTTGCTCCGCCAATAGAAGCAGCATAGGCTATAGAAAGAAGAGCATAGACAGAAAAGCCAGAAAGCCCTTTTATTTTATTTTGTTTAAAAGTGTGAATAATACCTAATATTAGAGGAAGAAGCATTGCTGTAGTAGCAGTATTACTGACCCACATTGACAGTAAAAATGATATTAAAGAAAAACCAAGTATCAATCTAAAAGGACTTTTTATAAAAAAATCCTTTGTTAAAACATTCAGGGCAAATCTTCTGTCCAAACCATGTTTTGTCATAGACTGTGCTATTAAAAAACTTCCGATAAACAGTAAAATAACAGGATGTCCAAAGCTTAGGAAAGCTTCCTTTACAGGCACTACTCCAAGGATAACTGCTGCTGATATACCTAAAAGAGCTGTCATAGACAGGGGAATAACTTCTGTGAGCCAAAAAATTATGCAGAAAACCATTATAGAAAATATAATATGAGCATCCTGCTTAAGGTCTAAGGGGAGCATGTAGACAAGTGCAGCACTAATAGGTGCAGTTAACAGTCCTATCTCTCTTTTAAAGTAGCTTAATTTAGAAATTTTCATACCTCTTCGTCTTCTACCCTTATAAGAACTGTTTTATCAACAGTAATACTCTGTCTTTCTATTTCATTAATTGCTGACTGTATGTTATTTTCTGAAGCTGTATGGGTTAGGATTACTAAAGGAACTACCTTTTCATCTGATTTTTTAGCAATAGATAAAACCTTTTCTTTCTGAATGACAGCTGCAATACTGATGTTATACTTAGCAAAAACTGCAGCAACCTTTGCTAAAACACCAGTGATGTCAGGAACAGTAAATCTAATATAGTATCTTGTGAAAAAGTCCTTCACTTTTGTCAAGGTTAGCTGCTTGTGTTCCCAATTCATAGAAGTTATTTCAATCTCTCTTCCAACATCTAATGCTATGCTTTTTGCAATATCAACGATATCACTTACAACAGCACTGGCAGTAGGAAGGCTTCCTGCTCCTTTTCCGTAAAACATTGTCTCTCCTACTGAATCTCCCTCAACCATAACTGCATTATAAACGCCGTCAACTTTTGCAAGGGGATGGTCTGAAGGGAGAAAAGTGGGATGAACTCTTACTTCAGCCTCTCCATTGTGGCTTTTAGCTATGGCAAGAAGTTTCAGTGTATATCCCAGTTCTCTTCCAAGGTCTATGTCTAAGCTGTTTATGTTTTCTATTCCTTCTATATAAACGCCGTCAAAATCTATAAAACCGCCGTAAGATAGAGAGGCCAAAATGGCTATCTTGTGAGCAGCATCTGTCCCATTTATATCCAGTGTTGGGTCTGCTTCTGCATATCCAAGTTCTTGAGCTTCCTTTAAAACAGCAGAAAAATCTCTTTTTTCTTGAAACATCTTTGTTAGAATGTAGTTGGTTGTCCCGTTTAGTATGCCGTAAATCTTTGTTATCCTGTTTGCCACAAGTCCTTCCCTTAATGCTCTTATTATAGGTATTCCCCCTGCGACAGCTGCCTCAAATCCAATCCTTATTTTTTTCTCTTCTGCAAGGGAAAAAATCTCTTTTCCCTTTTCTGCAAGGAGGGCTTTATTAGCCGTTACTATGTGTTTTCCTTTTTTTATAGAATCTGTTATCAGTTTAAATGGAAACTCTATCCCCCCTGTTAGCTCAACGACTATGTGTATATCCCTATCTTCTAAAATCTCTTCCAGTGTATGTGCTTTTTTCTCTTCTGGGATAGGGCAGGCAAACTTTTTATTCCAGTTTCTGGTGAATACTTTTTTTAGATTTAGCTTTATTCCTGACTTTTTGTGTAGAAGCTCTGATTTTTCTTCAAGAATTTTTGCAACGCCATTTCCTACAACACCATAACCTACGATAGCTATGTTTACTTTTTCCAAAAACAACCTCCTATTCTATTTTTTCAAAAAAAGCGTGGATAACTTCCATTCCTGCATAAAGTTTTACAGGTAATTGATTACAGTTGTAGAGACACAGTGTTATATTTCCCTCAAATCCATGCTCTGTCCAACCAGCATTAATCAGATGTATACCCATTCTGGACAACCTAAATTTCAGTTGTATAAATATTGATGTATTGCCTGGAACTTTTAGATACTCTTTTGTTTCAAAGATTAAGAACTGGTTTGGTTCTAAAACTATTCCTTCAGGGGATATATACTCATGTTCTATTATTTGTAGATATGGATTCTTAGGGTCAAGAAACTGAAGTTGAGGCTCTAATTCCACAGGATATCTATAAACTCTATCAGAAAGCGTCAGTTCAACAGAAGAGGCCTGTAGCTGAGCCTCTTCGTCAAAGGGGTCTATCTCAATTGAACCTATTTTTATTAGCTCTTTTATCTGCTCCTTTTTCAGTATCATTATTTACCTGCAAGTCTGAGAACTTCTTTCACTAACTTTTCTATACCTTCAGCAACGTCTTTTATGGTTTTCCCTTCCATATAAGCAGGAGTTGAAACAATCTTATGCTCCTCATCAACAAGAGCTTCTGAGACAGGGCATACAAGATGCTGCTGTCCCATTGCTTCTATAGCTTTTGCTACTTGTTCATCACTTCCTATAGTCAGCTTAGCCTTCGCTTCTCTGAGGGCAGATGCAACAATAACAGGAGATATACACACAGCTCCTATAGGTTTTCCTTTCTGGAACATTTCCACAAGGAGTCTTTTAACTTCTGGTATAACATCAGCCTCTGCTCCCTTCTCAAGAAAATTTGAAAAGTTTTTGGCAACACCGTATCCACCAGGCATTATGAGGGCATCTATATCGTCTGCAGAAACTTCGTTAATATCTTTTATGTTTCCCCTTGCTATTCTTGCTGCTTCTACAAGGACATTTCTTGTTTCGTTCATTTTTTCACCATTAAGGTGATTTATCACCTCTTTTTGAGGAATGTTCGGAGCCATACACACAATTTCTGCACCTTCCTTATCTAAAAAATAAAGGGTCAATGTTGCTTCGTGTATTTCAGCACCATCAAATACTCCACATCCTGCAAGTAAAACACCTACTTTCATAGTCTTACCCCCATTTATGAAATTTAGTCTAATTTATTGTAAACTAATTTATTGAAAGAATTAACAGGAGGCAAGGAATGTATCAATTAGAAGTTGTTACTCCTAAAGGGATTGTTTTCCAGGGAGAAGTTGAACAAACAGTGATAAATACATCAGATGGAGAGATAGGCATATTAGAAAATCATATGTTGTTACTCACAAATGTTGTGCCAGGAAAACTGAGAATAGAAAGACCAGATGAAGAGCCTATTGAGTTTGCTGTAACATATGGAACTATTGATGTTAGAGGGGATAGAGTTATCGTATTAGTAGAGGAAGCTTTTGAAATAGGAGAAATAAATGTTGAACAGGAGAAAAAAATCCTTGAAGAAGCAACATCAAAATTAGAACAGAAAGAAACTCTCTCCCTTGAAGAGATAGAGAATTTTGAGAAAATGAGGGATAGAGCAGAAACACTTCTTGAGCTGGCAGGTGTAAAAGTCAGATAAATGAAAATCCAGATAAAGAATAACGAAACTGTAACCCCTTTTTTAAGGGGAAAAATACAGATAATACAGAGCAAGGAAGGTTACAGGTTTAATATTGATAGTATACTTCTTGCATCTTTTGTAAAGATAACAGATAAACCTTCAAAACTCGTAGACCTTGGAACAGGCTCTGGTATTGTTTTAGTTTTATTAGGTCTAAAGTATAAAAAGATTAACCTTTACGGGGTAGAACTTCAGGAAAGCCTTTTCTCCCAGGCGTGGAGAAATATCCAGTTGAACAGCTTAAAGGCTCAGCTTTTTAAAGGGGATATAAGGGAGATAAGAAGAATTTTTCGCTCTGAAAGTTTTGATTATGTTGTGTTTAATCCTCCATACCATTATCCTCCCCCACAGGTAGAAAGAACAGAAAAAAACATAGCAAGGTTTGAGATAGAGGGGAAGATAAAAGATTTTGTGAAAGCTTCGTCATACCTTTTAAAAAACGGTGGAAAACTGTTTACTATCGTTCCTACATCAAGGTTTTCAGAAGTTATAGATTTTCTTGTTCAGAAAAAACTACAACCTAAAAGATACAGAGCTGTCCATCCAACAATTAATGAAAATGCCTCTCATGTTTTAATAGAAGCTGCAAAAGGCGGAAAAACAGGAGGAGAGACTTTTGAAAAACCACTTATCGTTTATGAGGATTCTTATAAAAAGAAGTATACTCCAGAAGTAGAATTTCTGTTAGAAAATTTCTGTTAATAAGGAGAAATAGATGGATAAACTGGCAAAGATATCATTTATTGAAGGTGTTTCCCTTATAATTCTCGTTTTTGTTGGCATGCCCTTAAAATATCTTTTTGGATACGAAATAGCAACAAAAATACTTGGTTCCATTCATGGTGTTTTATGGCTAATATTTTTGTATGTTTTGTATAAGACTAAAAGGCAGTTTAACTTAGAAAATAACTTTGTCTTGAAAATGCTTGTATATTCAGTAATCCCATTTGGTCTTATACCAATGGAAAGATTAATATCCCAGTTTAATGATAAAATAGATAAAAAAGAAAAAGGAGAGCTGGCAAATGCCTAAACTGGTGCTCGTTAGACATGGTCAATCTGTATGGAATCTCCAGAACAGGTTCACCGGATGGGTGGACGTTCCTCTAACAGAAAAGGGGAAAGAAGAAGCCTATAAAGCAGGGGAACTGCTTAAGGACATCAGGTTTTCTGTAGCTTACACCTCTGACCTTACACGAGCTCAAGAAACTTTGAGAATAATATTAGAAACTATAGGATTGCTTATCCCTGTAATAAAGGACAAAGCATTAAACGAAAGACACTATGGGGCTTTACAGGGATTAAATAAAGATAGAGCAAGAGAAAAATGGGGAAAAGAAATTGTCCATCTGTGGAGAAGAAGCTATGATATACCTCCACCAGAAGGGGAATCCCTGAAAGACACAGCAGCAAGAACAATTCCTTTCCTTGAAAGGGCTATTATGGGCGACATATTAGACGGCAGAGATGTTTTAGTTGTTGCCCACGGGAACTCTCTCCGTTCTATAGTGATGTATTTAGAAAAGCTTTCACCTGAAGAGATTATAAAGGTTGAGATACCAACAGGAACGCCTATTGTTTACGAGCTTGATGAAAATGGGAATGTAATAAACAAAGAAATCAGAGAGCTTGGAGAGTAAGATGAGCTATCTTGTTGCAGCAAACTGGAAGATGAACAAAACAGTTGGAGAAACATTAGAATACTTAGACCTGTTTCTCCCTTCTGTAAAAGAGCTTACCAAGGTAGAAATTATGATAGCTCCTCCTTTTACAGCCCTCTCATCAGCATCTATCAGGTTAGATGCAGCAAGAAAAGAAGGGGAATACAACGTAAAATTAGGTGCCCAGAATATGTTTTATGAAGAAAAGGGGGCTTTTACAGGAGAGATATCTCCACTGATGCTCAGTGAATTAGAGGTAGATTATGTAATTATTGGCCATTCTGAAAGGAGGCACAAGTTTGGAGAAAAAGATAGTCTGATAAACAAAAAAGTAATTTCTGCAGTCGAACACGGTATCAGACCTATACTGTGCGTAGGAGAAACATTAGAGGAAAGGGAGCAGGGGAAAACCTTATCTGTAGTGGAAAGACAGATTAGAAGTGGTCTATCTGGTGTTGAGAGGGATATGATTTATATAGACATTGCTTATGAGCCTGTATGGGCTATAGGAACAGGTGTTAACGCAACACCAGAGCAGGCTCAGGAAGTTCACAGATTTATAAGGTCTCTGATTAATGAAATATCAAAAGGTAATGACAGCAAGACACGGATACTTTATGGTGGCAGTGTAAACGAGAAAAATGCGAGAGAACTGATAAAGGAAAAGAATATAGACGGATTTTTAGTGGGAACAGCAAGCCTTGACCCTGAAAGATTTTACAGAATAATAACAGAAGTGATGGAGGTTTAAGATATGGACTTTCTCTTTACAGTTCTTGCGGTGCTCCTTATTATAGATGCAGTGCTGCTCATCATTATCGTTCTTATGCAAAAAACAAAAGGAGCAGAGATTGGAGCTATATTTGGTTCAGGAGCAGCTGCGGCTGTTTTAGGAGCTGGAGCATCTAACATACTGACAAAAATAACTTACTGGCTGGGTGGAATTTTCCTGTTTATAGTGTTTGCAATGTCTTACATTCATCACAAATCCTTAAAAAGCTCTTCTGTTTTATCAGATATTCCCCAGACAAAACAGACAGAGAAAAAGTGAGGAAGCAAAATTGAGAAAATTGATAATTTTCTTAATGTTTACAGCCATTTCTAAATATTCTTTTAGTTTGACGTTAGAAGAGAGAATTCAGCAATTAGAAAAGAAAGTTCAGCAGTTAGAAAAAAGGATAGAAGCATTAGAAGGGAAAAAACAGATATCTATGCCTTCTTCACAAATTACTGATGTTATTGTTGCAGACAAAAATCAGAAGCTCATAACTTACACAGTTTTATCAAAAAAGTTTAATCCACTGAAACTGAAAGAAAGCCTGTGGCAGAGGTCTGACCAGATTGTTTTTAAGATGGTGTTCAAAAACAATACAGGAAAAGAGATAGAAAACATTTCAGGAAAAGTAATTGTGTATGTTGACGGGAAAAAAGCGATGGAAAAGAAAATAAATGTAAACAAAGCACTGAACTTTTTCAAAGGGATGACAATAAAGCCCGGTGAAGAAGTTAAGATGAGCGTAGAGATTGATTACGACCCTGCAAACCCCCTCCACAGAAAAGTAAAAGAGCTGCCTTTAAACAAGCTGACAGTTAAGTTTTATCCCCTGAAGATAGATTTTGCTGACGGAACTGTCAAATACATAAAATACAGGGGTAGTGAATGAAAAACAGGCATGTATTTGTGTCAGTTGTTCACTATCCTGCAGTAAATAAAGACAAAAAGTGGGTTGTAACATCTTTCACAACCCTTGATTTTCACGATATAGCAAGACCTGCAAGAACATACGAGCTTGGTGGTTACTACATAATACAGCCCCTTGAGGCTCAGCAGTTTGTTATTTCTGAGCAGATTAAATACTGGACAGAAGGCTTTGGCTCCCGTTTTAATCCAAGGAGAGCAGAAGCTGCAAAATTAGTCAGGCTGGTATCAACCATAACAGAAGCAGTGAAAGACATAAAAAAAAGAACAGGAAAACAGCCTAAACTGATTGCAACATCAGCAAAAAAGTATCCTCAAACAGTTTCCTATAAAGAAATGGCTAATATAATCCAAAACAGTGACGAAACATTTTTAATACTAATGGGAACAGGTTGGGGAATGCCGGAAGAGTTGGTAAGTAGCTGTGATTTTGTTCTTGAACCGATACTGGGAGCAGGAGATTACAACCACCTGTCTGTCAGAAATGCAACAGCAATAATACTTGACAGACTATTTTCACCGAACAGGTAGGTAGATGTTTTACCATCTGCTGTATCAATATTTTGATATAAATCTGTTTAAATACATAACCTTTAGAGGTTTTTATGCCCTTATTACTTCTTTTTTTATATCCCTTCTTATTGGACCTTACATAATCCGAAAGCTAAAACTATTTCAGAAAAAAGAAGGGGGTTACGTAAGGGAATACACACCTAACGGTCATGCTGGTAAGAAACACACTCCTACAATGGGAGGAGTTTTGATTGTTTTTGCTGTTTTACTTTCAACTCTTCTGTGGTGTAGACTTGATAATTTTTATGTATGGATAACACTGTTTGCCATGTTATCTTTTGCTGTTTTAGGGGGATGGGATGATTACCAGAAAATAAAAACAAAAAAAGGCATATCTGCAAAGGTTAAGTTTTCTGTTCAGCTTTTGCTTGCCTTTGTTATCGCAGTTGCTCTGTTTCTGTATCCTGACTTTAACTCTATTCTGTATTTTCCATTTTTAAAAAATTTTTTTATTGACTTAGGTGTTTTTTACATCCCTTTTATGATTTTCATTATAGTTGGAACTTCTAATGCTGTAAATCTGACAGACGGTCTTGATGGACTGGCTATAGGACCTTCCCTGATTGCTATTGGAACATTTACCTTTTTTGCATACATCGCCGGGCACCACAAACTTGCTTCTTATCTTCATCTTCCATACATAGCAGGTAGTGGAGAGCTTACAGTTTTCCTTATGGCATTTTTAGGAGCAGGTCTTGGGTTTTTGTGGTTTAACTCATTTCCTGCAGAGGTGTTTATGGGTGATGCAGGCTCTCTGTCTATTGGCGCTGTCTTGGGAACTGTTGCCATAATAACAAAACAGGAAATAGTGCTGGCAATTGTAGGGGGGATTTTTGTTGTAGAAACTCTTTCAGTTATTTTGCAGGTTGCTTACTTTAAGACAACTGGAAAGAGGTTGTTTCTTATGGCTCCTATACACCACCACTTTGAGAAAAAAGGGATAGAAGAACCAAAAATCGTTACAAGGGTGTGGATAATATCTATTTTGCTTGCTATTATAGCCCTTTCAACGCTAAAGATAAGATAAAATCAACCTTTTATGTTTATCAGAGGTCTGACCTGGTCAACAACCTTTATGACAACATTTTCCTGAGCCTTTATAACCTGATTAATATCTTTGTAGGCAAAAGGTGCCTCGTCCAGTGTGGAGTTGTCAACCTTTGCCACAACATCTGCCATCTCCATAACCTTTTTAAACTCTTTTATGTCTATGAGCTCTTTTGCTTTTCTCCTTGAAAGGACTCTTCCTGCTCCGTGGGAGGCAGAGGAGAGAAATTCTTTGTTACCTAATCCTACAGTTATGTAAACGCCGTCTCTCATGTTGGCAGGGATTATTCCTTTCTGTCCTTCTTCTGCTGGCGTTGCTCCTTTCCTGTGCAACACCCCTTCATCTGTTAAAACTGCGTGATTGTGGTTCTCGTTAATCAGGGTTTTACGGATAATTCTGTCTATCTCTTTTTCTGTAAAACCTAAAACCTTCAGGACTATCTTCATCATTGTCAGTCTGTTTTCAAGTGCATAATCAAGGGCAAAATTCATATCTTCTAAGTATGCCTTTCCCCAGAAGGAGTCTAAAGGAAGGAATCTACCCTTTTTCATGTAATAGCTGGCTATTGTATGACCAATATTCCTTGAACCTGAATGAATAGTTACACATATATTTCCTTCTAAGTTTTCTCCAATCTCAATGAAATGATTTCCACTACCAAGTGTCCCTAAGGAGTGGAACAGCTTATCGTTTACTTTCTTTTCTAAAGAGCTGTCTCCGCTTGCTGAACGGAATTTTTCGTAATCAAGGGGCTTTTTTCTTATATTTTTCCCTACAGGTATCTCTTTATAAATCTCTTTAGCAATCTCTTCCCTGTCTTTTTTTGTTTTGAATATTTCTTCTGCTTTTATACCAGTATCAACAAAACACATACCACAGCCTATGTCATAACCTACAAAAGATGGAGATATGTGTCCTTCAACAAGAGCTACTCCTCCAATACACAGGTCATACCCTGTATGGACGTCAGGCATAATGGCAAGCTTTTTAACTATATCCAGTGATGCAACATCGTATATCTGTTTTAGTGCTTCAGGTTCTATTTCCTCAAGATTTATGAGACTTTTTATCTTTTCTTTCATAGATGCTCAAATCCTTTCCTAATAATTTTTTTTATATTATTTTCCTCTTTAAGGAAAAGTCCAGAGCCTTTTTCTATCTTTCCTATAACAAAACAGTCGTCAAATTGGAGAAGATGTTCTTCATTAACAGTAAACAAAAGCTGATAGTCTTCTCCTCCATACAAAACATACTCTAAAGGGTCTTTTTTATACTTTTTGCAGAAAGCTTTTAAGTGGGAGCTGATAGGAAGATTTTCCTTAAAAAGGATACCTTTAACTTTACTTGAGTCGAGAATGTGAGACAGGTCTCCTGCAAGGCCGTCACTTACATCTATGCAGCTGCTGGCAAACTTTTTAACTTTTTCAGCTATATCTATTCTTGCCACAGGTTTTGTGTGAGCTTTTATCAGCCTATTTTCAAAATCTTCATAACTACCCTTTTTCATCTGGAGAAGCTCCATGCCAGCTCTTGATAGTCCTGTGTATCCAGACAGAAGTATGTAATCCCCTTCTTCTGCTCCACTTCTTGGCACAAAGCGGTCAGTAATTCCTGTCAGAAAAAGGTCAAGTATTATCTTCTCTGAGGATGAAGTATTACCACCAATAATATTCATCTTATAATACTGACAGGCTTCTTCCATTCCCTTGTATACCTGCCTTATATACTCAAACTCAAGCTCTGGAGGAACTGCTAAAGATATAAATCCCCACCGTGGTTTTCCTCCACATGCAACAACATCACTCACATTTACAGAAACAACTCTCCAGCCTAAATCCTGAGGAGATATCAGAGCTTTTACAAAATGTCTCCCCTCAATCTGCACATCGGAAGTAAACAGAACAAGCTGGTCAGATATGTTTACACAGGAACAGTCATCACCAAAACCAACAACAACAGAACTATCGTTTATTTCCAACAGTTGCGTCAACTCTTTTATAAGGCCAAACTCTCCTAAATCTTTTATTTTCATCTTTTTCCTGCTGATTTATTAGAAAAATCTATTATATGCTAAAATTATACAGATAAAAATTGTTATGGAGGTCTGTATGGGAGTTAAAATCGGGATTAATCAGATTAAGAAAGATATGTTTATCGTTCACAACGGAGAGCCTTACAGGGTTTTAGATTACGACCATGTGAAGCCAGGAAAAGGTCAGGCTTTTGTAAGGGTTAAAGCGAAAAATATGAAAACAGGAAATGTTATTGAAATCACATATAAATCTTCCGATTCTATAGAGCTTGCTGATTTTGAGCAGAGACAGATGTCTTATTCCTATTACGATGGAGATTCTTACTGGTTTATTGATTCTAACACAGGGGACATGATTGCTGTTCCTGCAGCAGTTTTAGGAGATGAAGCACAGTTTCTAAAGGAAGGGATGGAAGTGTTTATATTTTTAGATAAAGGGCAGCCTATAGGTGTAGAACTGCCAAAATCTGCCGTTTATGAAGTGATAGAAACAGAGCCTGGATTTAAAGGTGATACAGCAACCTCAACCTTGAAACCTGCAAAGATAGATACAGGGGCTACTGTTCAGGTTCCTCTTTTTATCAATGAAGGAGATAAAATAAAGGTAGATACGAGAACAGGAAAGTATATAGAAAGGGTAAATGAGTAAAAGGGGAATGCTATGGACAAAAACCTTATCTTTGAGATTATAGAAAAAATAAAAGGAACTAAAATTGAAGAAGTTGAGTTTGAAACAGAGAAAGGTAGAATAAAAATCAGACAGTATGTAGGTCCTAAAAAAGAAGTAGTATCAGCTCCCCAGCAGGTGGTAGAAGTAAAGGAGGAGCTCAAACACTCTCCTACAGTAGAAGAACAAAAAGAAAATGCTGGAAATTACCACGTTATAAAATCACCTCTTGTTGGAACATTTTACAGAGCACCTTCGCCGGGAGCACCACCATTTGTAGAGGAAGGGGATATCGTGTCAAAGGGACAGGTTCTGTGTATCATAGAAGCTCTGAAGGTTATGAATGAGATAGAGAGCGACATAAATGGAAAGGTTGTGAAGATTTTAGTGGAAAACGGGCAGCCTGTTGAATACGGACAGGAACTTTTTTACATAGAACCAGTATAATAAAGGGGTATGTAGATGGTGGAAGAAATTGGCAGCATTCTTATAACAGGTGGAGCCGGATTTATCGGTTCAAATTTGGCTTTAGAGCTTCAGGAGAGATATCCAAAGGCAAAAATTATGATACTTGATGACTTTTCCAGTGCAAACTTTAAAAATCTAAAAAAATTCAGAGGTGAGGTTTTAGCCTGTGATGTCTCTACTGATGAGCTTTTTTTTAAGCTTGACGACTTTCAACCAGAAGTGATATTTCACATGGCATCTATAACAGATACTACTGTAACAGACCAGGAACTGATGATGAGAAAAAATGTGGACGGCTTTAAAAACATATTAGAAGTTGCAGGGGAGAGTGAATCTGTAGTTGTTTATGCCTCTTCTGCTTCTGTTTACGGCAATGTTAAAGAAAAAATCCCTCTTAAAGAGGACAGGGAAAAATCCCCTGAAAATGTGTATGCATTTTCTAAATATATAATGGACAACATAGCAATGGACTTTTCAGAAAAAACAGGCTTAAAGATTGTAGGAGTAAGATATTTTAATGTTTATGGTCCTGGAGAAGCTCACAAAGGAAAGTTTGCCAGTATGATATACCAGCTTTATCTTCAGATAAAAAAAGGTAGAAGACCAAGACTCTTTAAGTGGGGTGAGCAAAAAAGGGATTTTGTTTATGTAAAAGATGCGGTTGATGGAACAATATTAGCAATGGAGGCTCCCCATTCTACTGTTTACAACATTGGTTCAGGAGAAGCAAGGTCTTTTAACGAGGTTGTTTCACTTCTGAACAGATATCTTGGGAAAGATTTAGAGCCTGACTACTTTGACTGTCCCTACGATTTTTATCAGGAATTTACTCAGGCAGACATGGGGAAGATAAAAAAAGAGTTAGGTTTTGTCCCAAAATATAATCTTGAAAAAGGAATTAAAGAATACGTGGAAATATTAGAAGGAAAAGTTTATCACCCTGTAGGTGGATAGATGAAAAAACTGAAAGCTGTTGTTCCTGCCACTACAGCAAATCTTGGGGCAGGTTTTGATACATTTGGTCTTGCTCTTACCCTTTACAATGAATTTGAAGTAGAAGAATACGACGGAGTAGTAATAGAAACAGTCCCCAAAAACCCTTTCCTTGAAAAACCAGAGAACAACCTGTTTGTTCAGGTTCTAAAATATATGTGTGAGAAAAGGGGAAAAACATTTCACGGGGCAAAGGTAAAACAGGTAAGCAACATACCTGTTGCAAGAGGGCTTGGAAGCAGTGCAACAGCTATCGTTGCAGGGATATTAATCAGTGCAGCAGTGAGCAAAACAGAGCTTACAGATGAGCTGTTTTTTGAAACAGCTTACAGATTTGAACCTCATCCAGACAATCTCCTCCCTGCATGGAAAGGGGGATTTATCACTGCCCTTTTATCAGAAGGTA
>Ga0256833_1000192_pt1 | contig 47992 bp, 50 predicted proteins | sample 356284metaG_FD_190535 | JGI IMG/M metagenome (GOLD analysis project Ga0256833, IMG submission 190535) | Hydrothermal vent microbial communities from Mid Atlantic Ridge, Atlantic Ocean - 356-284 | ecosystem: Environmental > Aquatic > Marine > Hydrothermal vents | place: Atlantic Ocean: Mid... | reverse complement strand
ATGTGTTAATCCGCTTGATGTTATTTCCGTAACATTAGCACTAAAATCTTCATAGGTATATTCCGAAATTTCCGCCAAATGACGATCTCCACTTAAAATCACCGGATTTTTAGGCTTATATTTTTCGAGTAATCTTAAAAATTTCAACCTCTCATTTGGAAAATCCCCCCATTTTTCATACAGCTGATCATCAGGAATTATTTGTATCCCGCTTACAAAAATATTGATAGAAGCATCACTGCTTTTTATTTCATTTTCAAGCCAATTCCATTGTTCTTTACCCAAAATAGTTCCCGTCATGTTTTTTTTGTATCTGCTTGCCGTTTCATTATCCAATTCAAGAGAATCTTTAAAATATCTGTTATCCAGCAAATATATTTTCACTTTTCTATACCCCTTCCCAAATTCATACGAATTGTAAGCTCCTTCATGTTTTCTGACTTTTGCATCAGAAGGAATATCAAGAAAATCCATCAGTAACTCTTTACTTTCCTTTTTCTTAGGGTAAGTGGTACCACCGTCATTTACACCATAATCATGATCATCCCAAACACCAATAACCGGAACCTGACTTATGAAATTTTGATAATAAGGATTATGTTTAAATTTATTATATTCATTCTTATGTTCGTCCATATCTTCCGTGTCCGAATAAATTATATCACCCATCCATATCCACAGATCCGGATGTTTTGACGCTATTACATCCCAATATTTTTGTTCCAGCCTTTGATTGCTGCAAGAGCCAAAAGCTATTTTCTCCAATACCTCACTGGAGTCAGGTACAAAATGTTTAACAAATTTTTTATTCGATTCAATTTTAGAATTAACTATTGCTTTTTTACAAGAATGCAAACCGAAAACCAAGAATAACAAGATAAAAATATGTGCTGATAATTTCATGAATATTTTTTTTTATATCTATCAAATAAAAACATTTACAACTACCATAAGTAGTTTATGTCCAATAAGTCATTAAAATTTTATTAAATAAAATGCTAAATTAATCTTATTTGTGCAATAAATCAGGAATTTTTACTATTTTTATATAAAATTGTAACTACGAACTTAGATTCATTTTGACTGGAAAAATCACAATTTATCATCTCAAAAGACTCTACACTAGTAGTTGCTTTAAAACTATCTATAATGAATATTGAAGAAATACGTGATTATTGCTTATCAAAGCCGGCATCCGAAGAGACATTTCCCTTTGATGATGTAACTTTGGTATTTAAAGTAGCAAATAAAATGTTTGCATTATTACCTTTGGATGAAATAGACAATCCTTCCATTAATTTGAAAGGCACACCTGAAGAAAACATTGCATACAGAGAACAATTTGAAGGGATAAATCCTGGATTTCACATGAATAAAAAACATTGGAACACAGTACAACTGGATTCGGATGTTGACCGAAATTTAATTATGAAAATGATTGACAATTCTTATAGTCTGGTAGTTAAGAATTTATCCAAAAAAGACCGGCAACTTCTCATGTAGAATCGTTATGACTGAAAATTATTACTTCCGGTAGTTTGACAAATTCATTTTGATAAAAACTTATAAAAATGCAATGGAAATAAAAGATAAATACAGTACGATACAAAATCTTTCAAAAGGTGAATTCAAGGACAAAGGCAGTAAATTTATTGCTTATGCCTTTGAAATTAATTCCGAGAATGATTTTAAAATCCACCTCGACAAAATAAAGAAAGAACACTTCAAAGCAAGACATCATTGTTATGCCTATGCAATAGGACCGGAACACGAAATATATCGCTATAATGATGATGGAGAGCCTGCAGGCACGGCAGGACTACCTATCTATAATCAAATAAAAAGTAAAAACTTAAGCAATACCGCCATTGTTGTTGTCAGATATTTCGGAGGAACCAAACTAGGGGTTTCCGGTCTAATAAATGCCTATAAAAAAGCAACAATAGACGCTTTAAACAAAAGTGAAATCATCATTAAATATATTGAAGATACTCTTTCTATCAAATATGATTTTAAATATACGGGAGAAATAATGAAAGTAATTAATTCATCGGATGCTTATATCTCTGAGAATAAATATGAAGAAATGCCTGAATTAATAATTAAGATACGAAAATCAAAAACTATCGAATTTACTAAAAGCATATTTTCCTCAATTTTAAAAAGAGATACAAATGATATCACAACTAAAGAAAAAATAGAAGGATTAAGTATTGAGTTACTTTATTAATTTTTTTACTTTTGTACTTATTTATTATGAATATGGAAATATTAGGATTAAATATAAAAAGTGTTATCGATTTAAAAAATGCAGATATTTACCAAGGTGATAAACTTATTCTTAAAGATGTAAACCTTAATATCAAAGAAGCTGAATTCTCATACCTTATCGGTGATACAGGAAGTGGGAAAAGCAGTCTTCTTCAAACAATCTATGGAGAACTACCTCTAAAAAAAGGATACGGAATAGTTGCCGGTCAAGACTTGAGCAAACTTAAATACAAAACCAAACATTTTTTCAGAAGAAATCTCGGAATGATTTTCCAACAATTCAATTTAATAAAATCATGGACGGTTTTTCAAAATCTGGATTATGCATTAAGAGCTTTGGATTGGTCAGATAAAAAAATCAGAGAAAACAGAATAAAAGAAATTATTTTAGATACAGGATTACAAAAAAAAATGAATAACTATATATTCGAACTATCCGGTGGAGAACAACAACGCGTTGCAATTGCGCGCGCCTTACTCAATCACCCCCAATTATTGATAGCAGATGAGCCTACAGGAAGCCTGGATATAAATTCAGGTAATGAATTGATGTATTTAATAAAAAGAATTGCTACCGAAAACCAAACTGCAGTGATTTTCGCCACCCATGACTTACGAATTGTAGATAAATTTCCGGCACTAACTTATATGTGTAAGGATGGAAAACTCATCTCTCTTGATTAAAATTGTCTTATTTCTCAGTGGATTTTTTCTTTTTTGCCTCGATCATTTTTAATATTTCCTCATCCGATTTCCCCATATATTCAATCAAAGTCTTAACATCATCCACTAATTCCGAATTCGGATATTTCTGTAAAAACCTATTGTATATTTCTTTCGCATCATCATATTTCTTCAATTCATTATCCAAAATATATCCTTTTAAAAACAAAGCTGTCGGAGCCTTTCTATAATTGGGATATTTTTCAAGAATCCAATCGTACAATTCAAAAGTTTTATTGTATGACTTAATAGTATGTGCAACTTCCCCCGCCTTAAATAAATATTCAGGACTCAATGAATCTTTGGGAGATATCAACACGAATGCTTCACAATCATTAACATAATCCTTAGCTGCTTTCACATTCAATTTACCTGTTTTTTCCAAATCTGCAAATATTTTTTGACCCTCTCCCAATAAAAACTTATCGAAATCTAATTCGACACTGTCAACCTGATTACCAAAAACGCTTTTTGCTTCTTTGTCTTCAGGATATGTTTTGACATACAGGTTTTTCATCAATTTAGACAATTCTTTATTGCCTTTTTTATCAAAAATAGCAATTAAGTCTTTAACTCTCTCAGGAGTCTTTTCATCTGAATAATCTTTAATTAATTCCGTCAAATATGTGACAGCATAAGTATCCTTACCTGATTCCAAAAAGAATTTATATGCCCTTTCCAGAACTTGTTCTCTGTTTTTTCCTTTCAATTTATTACCTTTCAACAATTCGCTATACTTATCATTAAGTTCCAAAAACGACTTATCGGATGGAGATTTTTTTATAGTCTTTTCCAATTTCACGATATCTTTAGGCACATAGGAAGTGTTATTGCATGCAATCATAAAAAACACAAGCAAAACCGAATAAAATATTGTTTTCATACTTCAATTTTTTTATTATATTATTCTAAAAGAATCATCTAATTATCCAATCCCGGATCGCTGTTCACTTTCTCATATTTTTTACTCTTTCCTTTCAATAAAGAAATATTTATATACCTACCAGGATGTAGACGCAGATCCTGCAAAAGTAAATTCGTATGTTTTAAAGTAAGATCAAGTTCATCATAAATTTTATCGTCTTTTATTAATTTACCAAGCGATCCCTTTCCATTTTTGATATCCACAACCATATTGTCAATATTATTTAAAGAAGAATCCGCTTTTACCAATACACTTTTCAAATCAACAATAGAAGAAGATAATCCTGAAACAGCGTTATTTCCGTTAATTATCAATGAATCGATATTTGCATTTTTTAAATTTACGGCAATAATATCCAAATTATTTATTATTGCTTCAATCTTTTTATCACTTGCCTTTAGCGATTGAGTCAATGCTTCAACATTTGCGATAGAATTTTCAATATTGCTATCCGTTTTATCTAATATTTTATCAAGTTTTTGAGTGATGGAAGCAAGATTTGAAATTATTTTTTTTGAATCATTAACAAAGTCAACTGTATCATTTCCATCGGAAATGGAATCAATCATTCCTTGGAATCCGGATTTAAATTTATTCAAATAGAGATCCAATTCATTTTCGGGAATCATTGAACCCAACATTCCTCTCATCTCACCTTGCAAAAAATCACCGCTTTGAGCACAATCATCTCCTTCACAATCATGATTGACATCAAGTATTATCGCCTTTCCGCTAACCAGCCCCATACTCACAATAATAGCTTTTGTGTCTTTTGGTATCTTAATACCACCTTTTATATCGATAGTAACCAATATTTTAGTATAATCATCTGGATCTATTTTAATCTTGGTAACACTTCCGACTTTATAACCCCTGATAAAAACCGGAGAGGCAACTTCCAGTTGATCTACATTTTCATATTTGATATGAAATTCCTGATTATTCTCAAAAAAATTTTTCCCTTTAAGAAAGCTATATCCCCATACAAGGAGAAATATAACTCCCGCGGTAAAAATTCCTATTTTTATTTCTCTTCCCATTATTATCAAAACTAAAATGCAAAATTAATTTAAAATATAAAATAAACGGCAAAGCTACATATTAATTTTAATTTTTAATAAAAAGTTCAAAGTTCAAAGCGCAATGTTTGAAAGACAAAAGATAAAAAAAACTGATTCTACAACAGCAGTCTGTAAAAACAACAAATATTTTTAAATTCAAAGGTGTAAATAAGAATATAAAATCGCTTTAGTATTCAATCCATTAATGATTTTTTTTATGCTTTTACCTTGAATGAGTAATCACTGTAATATATAAAAATATCATTCATAAATATAAAAAGTATATTCACGCAAAAAGGCAAAAAAATATTTTTTTGTTATTTCATTTTAAAATATATCAAAAGAATGCACCTTTTTCAGATTTATATTATAATTTTGCTTAATACATTGCGTTTTATAATGAATCCACAATAAAACATATTTGAAAGGACAAGAAAATAAATTTAACAATTTAAAAATGATTTAAAATCATAAAAATGAGATCTATATATTTATCTATTGTATTTATATTTTTTATTAATATAAATTTTGCACAATTGACAAGTGTCAATACCGACACAAAAGGACTTTTCAAACAAGCAAAAGAACAATACTTTCAAAATAATACTGAACTTGCTCGTCAATTGTTTCAAAAATATATTGATAAAAACAAGAACATTTCCAAAAACGATCTCTATCTCGTTGAATCAAAGCTGTATTTGATAAAAATAGCTTTTGATTCAAATCAAGATTATGCAGAAGAAATGTTAAAGGATTTTGAATTAAATTATTCGTCGCATATTTTACTTAACGATGCATATATCTCAAAAGGAAACTATTATTTTAGAAATAAAGACTATACTTCCGCTATTTCCACTTTTGAAAAAGTGGATTTGGACGGTCTGAATTATTATGTTGAAGATGAAGTAAAATTCAAATTGGCTTATAGTTATTTTGTTAAAAAGCAATTTGAAAAAGCAGCTGTTTTATTCAAAGAATTAAGTTTATCAAACAGAAAATATTATTATCAAGCAAATTATTATTACGGTATTTGCCAATTCTTAAAAAATGACTTCGAAAGGGCAATAAACAGTTTCAATATTATACAAAACACTGATGAATACAGACAATATGTCCCATATTACCTCGTACAACTATATTTCACTCAAGGTAATTATGATAAAACAATAGAAGTAGGTGAAAATAAATTAAAAATAAAAGATGTAAAAAACATTTATAAAATCCATCATCTTATCGGACAATCTTATTTTTTGAAAAAGGATTATACCAATGCCTTACCCCATTTGGAAATATATGAAAAAAACACCGATAAACTAAGAGAGGAAGATTTCTATCAACTGGGATATATTTACCACGAACTCAAAATGTGTAAAAAAGCAATACCTGAATTTAAAGAAATTGCAAACCTTAAAAATGAAATGGGACAAAATTCCAATTATTACCTTGCAGATTGTTATCTCAAACAAAATGATAAACAATCTGCCAGAACCGCTTTTAAAAATGCTGGAAGTCTTGATTTCAACCGTATGATAAAGGAAGAGAGTCTTTTGAACTATGGCAAATTATCGTCGGAAATGGGATATGACAGGGAGGCAATAAGCTCTTTATTGTCTATTCCCGATTCCTCCCCTTATTATATGGAAGCCCAAAATGTGCTAAAATCCGTTTTTATCAATACAAAAGATTATAGTAAAGCACAAGAAACTCTGGAAAAACTGGATAATGTTTCTTCTCAATTATTCCAAGCATACCAATACGTATCATTTTATAAAGCATTGCAAGAAATAAATGACGGGAATTATGATATAGCTGAAGAAGACCTGCTTAAAGCTGCGAAAATAAACCGCGATATAAAAATAGCTATTCAAACACATTATTGGCTTGGAGACCTCTATCACAGAAAAGGTGAATATACCAAAAGCAATAACTATCTTGACCGGTATTTTATTCTTCTCAAGGGTATAGACAATATTGAAGATTTGACAAAACCACCATTTGCATTTTATCTTCAAGGTTATAATTATTATAAATTAAAAAATTACCCTTATTCCGTAGAAAAATTTCTAAATACTATAAAATCATTTAAAAGATTTCCCATAAAGGATAAAAAACTGCGTCAAAGAATAATTGCTGATGCACATTTAAGAGCAGGAGATGGTTATTATTATAACAAAGATCTGGATAAAGCTTTTGAGGAATATCAATATCTGGTAAAAAATAATACGGGTAATGTTGATTATGCACTTTACCAACAAGCTATGATATACGGATTAAAATCAAAACTTTTCAATAAAATAGCAATTCTTGAAAATATTATTGAAAAATATAGAACTTCCGGAGTAAGACCGAATACTTATTTGGAATTGGCAAATACTTATAATGAAATACATCAATATGAAAAAGCTTATGAGTCCTATAACAAAATCATTGAAGAATTTCCTAACGAAACCGGACTTGTCAATGAGGCATACATGAAAATAGGTTTGATAAGTTATAACAAAGGAGACCTTGAAACAGCTATTAGATATTATAAAAAAGTAATCGATAACAATCCTAACGCTCAAAAGAAAAAAGAAGCTTTAACCGCACTTGAAGAAATATATGTAAACGACAAAAAAAATCCGGATGAATACATAGAATTTATAAAAACAATTCCGGGTGTCAAGGTTGAAAGTTTATACCAAGACTCTTTAAATTTCGTATCAGCAAAACTTAATTTTGATGAAGATAGCCTGGGAACGGCTATCAATTCATTCAACGATTATCTGCAAAAATACGATGGTGGATATTATGCTCTTGATGCCCATTATTACAGAGCCGAAAGCTATTTAAGGAACAAAAAATACTCCAAAGCTCTTAAGGATTATGAATATATCATCAAACAAGGATATAATAATTTTTATGAATCATCTTTGTATAAAGCCGCTATTATTAGCTTCAATAGATTAAAAAAATATTCCAAAGCTCTAAAATATTATAAAAAACTCGAAGAAATCGTCAAGGATGAAAATAAAAGATATAATGTCCAATTGGGAGCAATGAGGGCTGCATTCAGACTTAATAATTTCAAAGATGTCAGAAAATATGGCAACAAAATACTTAACAATACACTTACTACTGAAAAAGAGAGATCTGCCGCGCATTATTATATTGGAAAAGTAGCTGAATCCAATAAAGTATACGACAGTGCTTTATTGCATCTCAATAAAGTCATAAGAGCAAATAAAAATAGTAATCTTGCAGCAGAATCACGATATTTAATCGCTAAAATATATTATAATAGAGGTGAATCCAATCTAGCAAAAAAACTTATTAAAGAGGCAAACTCAAGAAATTCCGCTTATCCGTATTGGGTCGCTAAAGGTCTGATTCTCCTATCTGATATTTTCATAAAAACCGGGGATTTATTCAATGCAAGAGCAGCTTTGGAAGCAGTAAAGGAAAATTACAAAGAAGATAAAAATATTTTAAAAATCGTCAATAATAAATTATCCGAATTGGAAAAACTGGAAATTAAAAACAGTCGATTGGAAAAAGAAAATCCTGATGGTACAATCAAATTAGATTCCGTAAAATAAATTATTAAAAAAACAGATTATATGAAAAACATATTTATTTTATTTATACTTACTATTATCACGGGTACAATCATGGCTCAGGAAGATAATATAAAATTTGATGATGTTAAGGTTATCAAGGAATTTAACGCAACCCTCGGAGACTTTAATAAAATCAATATTGATCCTGTTTTACCCGTTTTTGACCTTAAATCCCGTCAATATGTTTACTCAATCAGATCAGTTCCGGTCAAATTAAATTATGAAAAACCACAAATCAGACCTTTGGCGCTAAAATCAATAGATGGAATACAACCAAAGAAATATTTCATAAAACTGGGGTATGGAATCCCGAAATACTTGAAGGCCCAACTGTCAATTGGATATAAAAAAAATAATATGAATTCCAATCTGCTAATCAATCATATATCTGCAGATAATTCAGGTTCCCTTCCTGACCAAAAAATTTCCAAAACTGGTCTTGATTTTAGTTTTTTCAACAGAAAAAACGAATCGGATATCGAATATGGCTCAAATATCAATATAGAAGGAGATTATTTTTATCTTTATGCTATTGAATCAGACGATACATTACAACCTTATGCAAACAATAAAAGAAGATTTCTTAGAGGAAATCTTAATGGATTTTTTACAAAAGAAAATCTTTTTAATAAACTAAAGAATACTACTGAATTCAATTATAAATTTCTGCAATTAAATACTTCCGGACAAATTGAAAATACAATCATATTTTCTAATAAAAGTAAAATCTCAGTAAATGAAAATATGCATTTCATTTTTCCGGTACTTGCAGATTTAATATTTTCAAAACAAAAATATTATTTAGTCGGAACAAAACCCAAATTTATCTTCAACTCCAAACTAGTAAATATAAAGATAGGAGGTGATATTATAAAATCGCAAGATGACTTTTATGCATACCCATCTGCAGAATTGTCATTGAACATATTCCATAACTTTTTAGAAATATTCGGATCAATAACAAATGACATTTATAATAATAGTAATTATTTAACAACTATTGAAAATCCTTTCTTGAATTTTGATAAAGAATATATTAATACTTCTGTTTTTAATAATTTCTCAGGAGGAATTAGAAATAGTCTGGAAGGGGCCAAAATAGAATTTTTTGCAACATACCAAAAAATTCATAATAAACAATTCTTTATAAACTCTACCGACAAAAAAACATTTAATGTCATTTATGATAATGGAAAGGATATCAAACTTGAAGCTAATATTTCTTATAAATTTATCCCCCAATTAGAAATTTCCGGTTCTTTAACCAAACATTTTTACAAGATGGACAAACTTAATAAAGCATGGTACAACCCTGACTTTACGGCAAATTTCACTACAAAATCAAATATATTTTCAGATAAATTGCTTATAAAAGGGGAACTGTTTTTTGCTTCTCAAAGTTGGTATCAAGGTTTAGATGGAAACAGCTATAAACTTGATCCTCTTTTCGATATAAGTGCAGTAGCTAAATATAAATTATTTAATAATTCATCCGTATTTGTCGAATTAAACAACATATTCGCTCAAAAATATCAAAGATGGTATAGGTATCCATCACTGGGGTTAAACTTTATGGCAGGAATGGAAATAAGGTTCTAAAGAAAATTATACTATTCCTTGCCTCCTTGCGAGCAATGTACTGCTAATAACCCCAAACAAGACTACGGAAACTGAACTAATTGGCATTAAAATAGCAGCCAGCAATGGTGATAAATTGCCTGAAGCAGCAAAACCAATACCTATTATATTGTAAATAAAAGCAATAATATATGCTGCAAAAATCAATTTTCGTGATTGTCGAATGTATTCAATAAAATCTTTTATTTTATTAAATTTAGCTGCACTGACAATCACATCACTGGCAGGTGTGAAATTATTAATATTCTCCGTTATTACAATTCCCACATTGCTTTTTTGCAATGCTCCGGCATCATTTAAACCATCTCCAAAAAACATAATCTTCTCTCCCCGTTGTTGTTGTAATGATATATACTTAAGTTTATCTTTAGGCTTCTGATTAAACAACATCTCGGTATTAGCAGGAAAAATTTGCTTAAGATTTTCTTTTTCCGAATCGGAATCACCTGAGATTAATGCTAACTCATAATTGGATGCAAAATAATCAATAAAATCTTTAAGTCCCTTTCTGTATTTATTCTTTATATTAAATTTCCCTTTAATATTTCCATCTATCGAAACGAAAACTCCACTTGAATTTTTGTTTGCCCCATTATCCACAAAAGACTCAGCCCCTATTTTTATTCTGTGATTCCCTATTAGCCCGGAAATACCTTTGCCAATAATTTCTTCAAAATCATCAAATTCAATCATTTCCGATTTCAAACTATCATATATCTGACGACTCAAAGGATGCTGTGAATGATATGTCAATGATTTTATTAAGATTTTATCATTTTCAGTCAGCTCTATTCCCTCGTATAAAACTTCATTCTTCAATGCATAAGTCAATGTACCGGTTTTATCAAATACAACCCTGTCCAGTTTCTGTACAGATTCAAATACACCGGTATTCTTTAGGTAAAAATCATTTCTTCCCAAAATTCTTAATGCATTCCCAAAAGTAAAAGGAATGGACAATGCTACAGCGCATGGACATGCAACTACCAGCACCGCAGCAAAAGCAAATATCGCTTTTGAAGGTTCTGTATATAACCAATAAATCAATGTAGAAAATGCAATGGTCAATACAATATAAGTAAAAGATGTCCCTATTTTATCAGCCAATTCACTCATTGGCTTTTCATCTTTTTTATCAAATGCACTATCGTTCCATAATTGTGTGAGATAGCTTTGGGATACACGCTTAGTCACCGTAATCTCAATAGTTCTACCTATTTGTTTACCTCCGGCAAATATTTTTTGTCCGGGTTGTTTAGGAACCGGAACGGATTCGCCGGTCACAAAACTATAATCAATACTTGCTTCCCCTTTTAATAATATACCGTCGGCAGGTACCAATTCATTATTTTTAACAACAATAGTATCACCGGGGACCAATTTATCAACAACAATTGTGCTCTCAATGGCTTCCGCACTGTCAGGATCTATACTTTTTTTTGTCACGGCAATAGGAAAATATGATTTGTAGTCCCTTTCAAATTCTATGGAATGGTAAGTCTTTTGCTGAAACCATTTTCCAACCAATAAAAAGAAAATAAGACCGGCCAAACTATCAAAATAGCCATGTCCTAACCCTGATATCGTTTCATAAACACTCCATAAAAATATGGCCATTATACCAAGACTAATAGGAACATCAATATTCAAATTTCTTTTCTTAATACCAAGCCAAGCGGACCTTAAGTAATCCGATCCACCATAAAAAACGACAGGTAATGAAATAATCATATTCAAATAACTAAAGAATGTAAAAAAATCCTGATCCGTTTCTTTAACCATTCCCAGATATTGCGGAAATGTAAACATCATAACGTTACCAAATGCAAATCCAACAAATCCAAGTTTATAATACAAAGACTTGTCAGCGATTTTCTTGGTTTTATCGTCAAGATTTGACATATTAATTGAAGGAGCATATCCAATTGAGTCCAAAAGCTCAACAACACTTCTCAAAGAAGTAATATTATTATCATAATTGATAAATATTTCCTTTTTAGTAAAATTGACTCTGGAAACACTTATACCTTCATTAAATTTGTAAAGATTTTCCAGTAACCATACACAGGCCGCGCAATGCATTTGAGGCAAATGAAAAGTAACTTTAGTTGTCTTACCATCCGTAAAATCAATAAGTTTTTCTATAACGTCATCATCATCCAGCCAACTGTACTGTTCCTGTTTTCGACCTTTAAGACTTAAGCCCGGATTTTCATCAATATCATAATAAGCACACATACCGGTATTATCAAGAATCTCATAAACCGTTTTACAGCCATTGCAGCAAAAATATTTATTACCAAGATGTATATTATCATCGGGACAAATATCTCCACAATGATAACAAATCAGTTCCCCTTTATCATTCCTCATTATTTCAATTTGTTCATCTTGCACTATTTTGGGGTCATCATTATCATGCAAAGTAAGATTTGCGATACCGGATATTTTAATGTTTTTATTTGACATCATAAAAAAATTAAGACGAAGTTAACATTTTATAGACAAAAAGGGATAAACATTAAAATGAATATCCCTTTTCCGTCTTCATAATCTGAAATAGTTAATCTATTCCTCTTCTTTTTTCACATCTGTTTTCACCGCTTGAGCAGTTGTTTTCTTAGCAGAACTCCTGCGTCTTCTCCTTCTTGATTTACCGGGAGTAGCAGATTTTGCAGCCAACATTAATTCATTGAAATCAACAAACTCAATCATAGCCATTTCAGCACCATCTCCTTTTCTGAATCCCATTCGAATAACTCTAGTATATCCACCCGGTCTATCACCAACCTTAGGAGCAACAACATCAAATAGCTCAGTAACAGCGTATTTATTGTTTAAATACTTAAAAACAATCCTTCGCGAATGAGTGGTATTATCTTTGGATTTAGTAACTAATGGTTCTATAAACCTCCTCAATGATTTTGCCTTAGCAAGAGTAGTATTAATCCTTTTATGCTCAATAAGAGCAGCAGCTAAATTTCTTAAAAGAGCTTCTCTATGCCCTTTTTTTCTTCCCAGATGATTAAACTTTTTTCCGTGCCTCATTTATATTAATTTTATGTATCACCCAGTAAAATTCGACCGCCGGCCATCAAAATATTCTACCGTGTTAATACCGTTTTATTAAAAATATCGAAAGAGGACTTTCTTTCGAACCGGCTTTTATATTTTTGTAACTACCAAAAGTAGTGACTATTATTTAATCTTCATTCAACTTATATTTGCTCAAATCCATACCAAAAGTCAAATCTTTATTTTCCAACAACTCCTCTATTTCAACTAAAGATTTTTTTCCGAAATTCCTAAATTTCAATAATTCGTGTCTTTCCAATTGGACTAAATCTCCAAGTGTATCAACTTTTGAAGCTTTCAGACAATTGAAAGCCCTCACTGAGAGATCAAGATCTTCAAGAGATGTTTTTAACATCTTCCTCATGTGCAATAAATGCTCATCGACAAAATCATCTTCCTTCTTAGATGGATCTTCAAAAGTAATATTTTCATCGGTAATCAACATCAAATGTTGAATCAAAATTCTTGAAGCTTGTTTTATTGCCTCTTCAGGATGTATAGTACCATCTGTTTGAATTTCGATATCCAATTTTTCATAATCTGTTTTTTGCCCAACCCTTGTATTTGATACTTTATAGGATACTTTCTTAACTGGAGTATAAATAGCATCAACAGGAATAGTTCCAATTGGCATTACTTTACCTTTAAATTCGTCAGCAGGAACATATCCACGTCCTTTTGTTACTGTTAACTCTATTTCAAGATTAACAAATTCTTCCATATTACAAATAACGAGATCAGGATTAGTCACCTTAAATACATTGGTATAGCTCTCCAAATCACCGGCAGTAAATTTGTCTTTTCCTGAAATAGTCAAATATATCTTGCTTTCCTCATCTTCATCCTCAATAACTTTCTTAAGTCTAATTTGCTTGATATTCAAAATAATATCGACTACATCTTCAAATACACCTTTAATTGTTGAAAACTCGTGATCAACACCGGCAATTCTAATAGTAGAAATAGCGAATCCCTCTAAGGAAGAAAGCAATACTCTCCTTATAGAATTTCCTAAAGTTTGACCAAATCCAGGTTCAAGAGGCTTGAATTCAAAAGTACCGTGATAATCATCAGCTTTGATTAAATTAATTTTATCTGGCTTTTGAAAATTTAAAATATTCATATTTGAAATTATTAATTCTTAAAAACACAAAAAATAATAATATTTAAATCTTGTGTATATTTTTATTAAAAACTGAATTTTGTTAAAAAACATCCTCTCTATTATAAAACATACTATATCTTAACAATATTCAAATCACTTAGTTCTATTCCAATGCAATTTTATAAGTTCCCCTTTGGGAACATTATTGCAAAACCAAATAAAAAACTTATTTAGAATAAAGTTCAACAATAAGCTGAACGTTAATGTTCTCAGGAATTTTATCTACTTCAGGATAAGCAAGAAACTTACCAGACATTTGTTCGGGATTCAATTCCAGCCAACCGAAGTTCTTAACTTCAGGATGCGCTCCAATTGAGTTTTTTACTATCTCCAAATCTCTTGATTTTGCTTTTATACCAACAATATCCCCGGGCTTCAATAAAGTAGAAGGAATATTATTAATCTCCCCGTTGAGAGCAATATGTCTATGTGTAACCAGCTGACGAGCAGCTCTTCTTGTAGGAGCTAATCCCAGTCTAAAAACAGTATTATCCAATCTTGATTCCAACAACTGCAATAAAACATTACCTGTAATACCACCTTTGCGACTGGCTTTTACAAATAAATTACGAAATTGTCTTTCAAGAAGACCATATGTGTATTTTGCTTTTTGTTTTTCCTCCAACTGAATTGCATAATCCGATTTTTGTTTTCTTCTTCGATTTGGACCGTGAGATCCGGGAGGATATTTCCTCTTTTCAAATGCTCTATCTGGTCCAAAAATAGCTTCTCCAAATTTTCTGGCAATTCTAGTTGTCGGTCCGGTATATCTAGCCATATTAAATTATTATTATACTTGATTTAAAATTAAACTCTTCTTTTCTTAGGTGGTCTGCAACCATTATGAGGAACCGGAGTTACATCAACAATTTTCGTAACTTTTATTCCATTTCCATCAATTTCCCTGATTGCTGCTTCCCTGCCTGCACCAGGCCCCTTAACAAATACTTCAGCTGATCGCATTCCTGCATCATAAGCATCAACAGCCGCTTGCTTTGCTGCGATTTGAGCAGCAAAAGGTGTATTTTTCTTTGAGCCTTTAAATCCTGCTTTCCCGGCTGAAGACCAAGAGATAACTTGACCTCTTGAATTTGTTAAAGTCACAATCACATTATTAAAAGTAGCTTGGATATAAGCCTTTCCTTTAGGTTCAACTGTGACCTTTCTGGTTTTTTTATGTTTTCTAGGTTTAGCCATATTTCTAATTCATATAAAAATTTACTAATAATATTATTTAGTTGCTTTCTTTTTATTTGCAACAGTTTTCTTTCTTCCTTTACGGGTTCTCGCATTTGTTCTGGTTCTTTGCCCCCTGACAGGTAAACCCTTTCGATGTCGCAATCCTCTATAACTCGCGATATCCATAAGTCTTTTTATATTAAGCTGAACTTCAGAACGCAGTTCCCCTTCAACTTTATATTCATTTTGAATAATTCTAACAATTTCCCTGATATTTTCATCTGACCATTGGTTTACTTTTGTATCAGGATCAATACCGGCAGCAGTAAGAATATCTTTTGCCCTGCTTCTACCAATACCGTAAATATAGGTTAAACCAATAACTCCCCTTTTATTTTTTGGAATGTCAACTCCTGTAATTCTTGCCATAATATAATTATTTTATTATCCTTGACGTTGTTTAAACTTCGGATTCTTTTTATTAATAACATATAATTTTCCCTTCCTTCTCACTATCTTGCAATCAGCAGATCGTTTTTTAATTGATGCTTTAACTTTCATTATTCAAAATTTTATCTATGATTCTACTTTAATCTATTATTTATATCTATATGTGATTCTCCCTCTCGATAAATCATAAGGAGAAATTTCCACCTTTACTTTATCTCCCGGTAATATTCGTATATAATGCATACGCATTTTTCCCGAAATCGTCGCAATTATCAAATGATTATTCTGTAGCCTCACTCTAAACATAGCATTTGAGAGTGCTTCTTCAATAATACCATCCTGTTCTATTAATTTTTGTTTTGCCATAATTCAAATTGGAGCGCAAAGGTACAATTTTTATTTTAAATTTTTAATATTTATATTATTTTTAATTGTTTCTTCTATGATTTTATGATCTGACAGCAAATCAGGTTTACCTTTTTTTACCACCAGTGAATGTTCAAAATGAGCTGAAGGCTTTCCGTCCCGGGTTACAATCGTCCAGCCATCTCTTAAAACTTTAACTCTCTTTGTCCCCATATTGACCATCGGTTCTATTGCAATAGTCATATTTTCTTTCAATTTTATCCCTCTTCCTCTCCTTCCAAAATTTGGAACTTCAGGATCCTCATGTAAATCCCTTCCTACTCCATGGCCTACCATTTCTCTAACAACTCCGAAACCAAATTGTTTTTCCGTATAATGCTGGATAGCATATCCTATATCACCTACCCTATTTCCCACAACAGCCATTTCAATACCTAAATATAAACTTTCATTTGTAGCTCTTAATAACTCCATCGTATCTTCGTCCACATCTCCAACTGCAAATGTATATGCTGCATCTCCATGAAATCCATTTTTATATACTCCACAATCAATTGACACGATATCACCATCTTTTATTTCATAATCGGAAGGAATACCGTGAACAACAGCTTCATTTATAGAAATACATAAACTTGCAGGAAAACCTTCATAACCTTTAAAAGAAGGAATCCCACCATTATCCCTGATATATTCCTCAGCCTTTTTATCCAAATCTATTGATTTCACTCCGGGCTTTAATATCTCTCCCATCAAAGCTAAAGTTTCAGAAACCATTAAATCAGATAAACGAAGTAATTCAATTTCCTCTTCCGTTTTTATAATAACCCCTTTTCCCACTATATTAAATTTACATACCAGAACCAATAGGATTCAATCCTCCGGTATTTCTTCCTTTAAGCTTTCCTGATTTAACCAAACCGTCATATTTTCTCATCAACAAATGGCTTTCCACTTGTTGCATAGTATCAAGTACCACGCCTACCAAAATCAATAATGATGTTCCTCCAAAAAATAGTGCAAAAGCCTGATTAACACCAAATGCTGCTACAAATGAAGGAAATATTGATATAAATCCTAAAAATATAGATCCCGGTAATGTTATTTTTGTTACAACAGAATCAATATATTCTTCTGTAGACTTACCCGGTTTAACACCGGGAATAAAAGCATTCATTCTTTTTAAATAATCAGCATATTGTTTTGGATTGACGATCAAAGCTGTATAGACATAAGTAAATATAACAACGAGAAAGAAAAATATAATATTATATGCAGGTGAATCCCACCTGTTCAACGACATTAAAAAACTTCCTGCTCCACCACCTGACTTTGTAACCCATTGCATAACGGTAACTGGTAAAAACATAATAGCTTGTGCGAAAATAATCGGCATAACTCCAGCTGCATTCACCTTCACAGGTATATAATCCCTTGCCCCTGCAACAGGTATTTGACTATTACCTTTACCAACCATTTTTTTAGCAAATTGAACTGGTATTTTCCTCACTCCCTGTGTAATTAAAACGGTCAATAATATTATCAAAAACATTGCTACCAATTCTATCACAAAAACAATTAATCCACCGCTTTTAGCCAATTGTCCTTGAATCTCTCCAAAGAAAGACTGAGGCAATCTGGCAATAATACCAATCATAATCAACAAAGATATACCATTACCAATTCCTCGATCCGTTATCTTCTCTCCAAGCCACATAGCAAAAACGGTACCGGTAGAAAGAATAATAATATTGGTTATCCAAAAAACATATGGACTAACAGACGGGTCATTCGCTCCGGCAGAAACGATAGTTGTCAGATAACCACCTCCTTGTACCAAAGTAATCAAAACAGTAAGATACCTGGTAATCTGATTAATCTTATTTCTTCCGGACTCACCTTCTTTTTCCTGTAGTCTTTGGAAATAAGGAACAGCAAAACCCAACAATTGAACTATAATGGAAGCCGTGATATAAGGCATAATACCCAAAGCAAAAATAGAAGCTTTAAATAAAGCTCCTCCTGTAAAAGTATTCAATAAACCTAAAATATCGTTAGCCCCACGATTAGCAACCGCTTTGGATAAAGCATCGGGAATAACTCCGGGCAAAACAACATAAGCGCCAAATCTGTATATTGCAATCATTGCAACAGTAAACAAAATTCTCTTACGTAGTTCCGTAATTTTCCAAATATTCTTTATAGTTTCAATAAAATCTTTCATCAATTATAATTTATACTAATGTAATAGAACCACCTTTCGCTTCAATTTTTTCTTTTGCAGAATTTGAACATTTATGCGCAATAACAGTCATTGCCATATTCAATTCCCCATTTCCCAAAATTTTTATTAAATCTTTTTTATTCACAATACCTTTTGACACTAAAAATTCGGGATTAATTTCAGCTACTGAATATTTTTCTCCAATTTCCTGCAATCTGCTAACATTGATAGCAACATACTCCTTTCTGAATTTATTGTTAAATCCTCTTTTAGGCAAACGCATCTGAAGTGGAGTTTGTCCTCCTTCATAATTACGTTTTCTCTTATATCCCGAACGGGATTGAGCCCCCTTATGCCCTCTGGTGGCAGTACCTCCTTTTCCGGATCCTTGTCCTCTTCCGATAATTTTTTTTGATTTTTTAACAGAACCTTTAGCCGGTTTTAAATTATGCAATTCCATATCTTATATTTTTCTAAATTAAACCTCTTCAACTTTAACCAAATGAGATACTTTATCAACCATTCCTTGTATCTGGTCGTTAACTTCTTTTTCAACACTTTTTCCAATACCCCTCAAACCCAAAGCTATTAAAGTTGCCTTTTGTTTTTGAGATTTTTTAATCGAACTTTTTATTTGTGTAATCTTAATCTTTGACATTTATTTCGTTTTTAACCGTTAAATAATTTATCAAGTTCAATCCCTCTTTGCTTTACAATCTCATAAGGATCTCTCAATTGATTTAGGGCATCCAATGTAGCTTTAATAACATTATGAGGATTCGAAGAGCCTTGAGATTTTGCCAAAACATTATGATAACCCGCAGTTTCCAAAACCGCCCTCATCGCACCACCTGCAATAACACCTGTACCTTCAGCTGCCGGTTTTATCAGAACTTTTCCTCCTCCATATTTTCCTCTTTGCTCATGAGGAATAGTTCCTCTTATAATAGGCACTTTCATGAGGCTTTTCTTAGCAACTTCAGTAGCCTTACCAATAGCCTCCGTGACATCTCTGGATTTACCCAGTCCATATCCGACAATACCATTGCCATCTCCAACTACTACAAGAGCTGCAAAGCTGAATGTTCTACCACCTTTGGTAACTTTAGTTACTCTGTTTAACGTAACTAATTTTTCTTTAAGTTCGTTTATTTCCGTAGGTTTAACTCTACTTTTTTTAGTATTTCTCATCTTAGTTCTTCTAATTTTTAAAATTTCAATCCTCCTTCTCTAGCACCGTCGGCAAGTGATTTTATAATACCGTGGAATTTATATCCACTTCTATCAAAAACTACACTCTCAATATTATTTTCTACTGCCCTTTTTGCTATAAGTGTACCAACTTGCTTGGCAACCTCACTTTTAGTTCCGGGATTAATACCTTTATCCCTGTAAGAGGCACTTACCAAAGTATTTGCATTGACATCATCTATTAATTGAGCATAAATTCCTTTATTGCTTTTATAAACCGATAATCTCGGCATATCAGAAGTCCCTTTTATTTTTTTTCTGATTCCTAAGCGTATTTTACGACGTCTTTTAATCTTTATACTTGTAGCCTTTTTCATTTTCATAATTATATCATTTATAAAATTAAGCGCCAGCCGTTTTACCGACTTTTCTTCTGATTTCTTCACCTTTATATCTAACTCCTTTACCTTTATATGGTTCAGGCTTACGGAATGATTTAATTTTAGCAGCAACTTGTCCTACCAATTGTTTATCTATTCCCGAAATTTTAATCAAAGGATTTTTTCCTTTCTCAGTTACTGTTTCCAATTGAAGATCATCCGGAATATAAAAATAAATCGGGTGAGAAAATCCGAGTTGCAATTCTAACAAATTACCTGTATTGGAGGCTCTAAATCCAACCCCGACTAATTCTAATTCCTTTTCAAATCCTTTTGTTACACCTTCCACCATATTATTAAGCAAAGATCTATATAATCCGTGAAAAGATCTATGTCTAATCGACTCGGTAGGCCTTTCCAAAGTGACAACACCATCATCAATCTTTACAGATATATCCGGATCCACCTGTTGAGTCAAAGTGCCCTTCGGACCTTTAACAGTAACAAGATTACCTTTGGAAACTTCAACAGTCACTCCCTGAGGTAAATTTATTGGTGATTTTCCTATTCTTGACATTTCTTAAAATTTATATATTAATAAACGTAACACAATACTTCTCCACCTACATTATTCTTTCTGGCATCTTTATCAGTCATAACTCCTTTGGAGGTGGAAACAATGGCTATACCATATCCATTAATTACTTTAGGTAATTTATCAACAGAAAAATACTGTCTCAATCCCGGTTTACTCAACCTTTTCATTTTCTTTATAACAGGTTGATTGGTCAACGGGTCATATTTTAATGCGATATAAATTTTACCTGATTTATTATCTTCTTCAAATTTGTATTTCAAAATATAACCTTGATCATATAAAATTTCAGTGATTTTCCTTTTCATTTTTGAACCGGGAATCACAACCATCCTATGACCTGCCATCTGCGCATTTCTAATGCGAGTCAAATAATCTGCTATCGGATCTGTTACTATCATAATTCTTTTATTATATATTTTTACCAACTGGCTTTTGTTACACCTGGAATTTTTCCATCATTAGCCATTTCTCTAAATTTCACCCTGCAAATACCAAACCTGCGAATATATCCTTTTGGCCTTCCGGTCAATCCACATCTATTGTGTAATCTTACCGGATTTGAGTTTCTGGGCAATTTATCCAATTCTTCCCAATTTCCTTCTGCTTTAAGTTTTTTTCTCTTCTCAGCATATTTTTCTACTAATTTCCTTCTTTTTGCTTCTCTAGCTATTAGCGATTTTCTTGCCATAATTATTGATTTCTTTGATTTTTAAAAGGCATTCCAAAATATTTTAGCAAGGATAATGCTTCCGCATCAGTTTTTGCTGTCGTAACAAAAGTAATATCCATTCCCAAAATTCTTGATATTTTATCCATTTCTATCTCAGGAAAAATAATGTGCTCTTGTATTCCCATTGAATAATTCCCTCTACCGTCAAAACTCTTATCATTAATTCCACGAAAATCCTTTACCCTTGGTAGTGCAACTGAAATTAATCTGTCAAGAAATTCATACATTTGCTCATGTCGTAAAGTTACTTTCACAGCAATAGGCATTCCTTCTCTTAATTTAAAATTGGAAACGGATCTTTTTGCTTTAATAGGAACGGCTTTCTGACCGGCGATTAAAGTAAGATCTTTTAAAGCATCATCGATAATTTTCTTATCCTGTGTTGCAGCTCCAAGCCCTTGATTAAGGTTTATTTTTACTAATTTAGGAACTTGCATGATGGATTTATAATTAAATTCTTCCATCATCTTAGGAATTATCTCCTCTTTATAATATGTCTGTAATCTAGGTTTATAACTCATCACTTAATAATTTCTCCTGATTTTTTAGAATAACGTACCAATTTTCCATCTACCAATTTTCTTCCAATTCTAGTAGGTTCACCTGTTTTAGGATCAACAAGCATCAAATTGGAAATATGAATTGGAGCTTCCCGGCTAATAATTCCTCCGGGGTTGTCATTTGTAGGTTTTTGATGTTTTTTCACAATATTAACTCCTTCAACCAACACTCTTGACTTTGCCGGATATACTTCCAACACTCTACCCTTTTTCCCTTTATATGCTCCTTCGGTAACCATTACCTGATCACCTTTTTTTATCCGCATTTTTGGAGCAAATCTCTTAGTTGCCATAATTTAAATTTATTTTATTTTATAATACTTCAGGTGCCAATGAAACAATTTTCATATAATCTTTTTCCCTTAATTCCCTGGCTACAGGACCAAAAATACGAGTTCCTCGAGGTTCTCCACCGGCATTTAGTAAAACTACTGCATTATCATCAAATTTGATATATGAACCATCTTTTCTTCTTATTTCTTTTTTGGTTCTTACTACTACCGCTCTTGAAACAGTCCCTTTTTTTATTCCTGTCGGAGTAGAACTTTTAACCGTAACTACTATTTCATCACCTACATAGGCATACCTTCTTCTTGTACCACCTAATACTTTAATACAAAGTACTTCTTTCGCACCACTATTATCAGCTACTTTCAATCTAGATTCTTGTTGTATCATGATTATTTACTTTTTAATATTAAACCGGAATATTACTTGGCTTTTTCCAATATTTCAACTAATCTCCACCTCTTTTTCTTACTTAATGGTCTTGTTTCCATAATTCTTACTTTATCCCCGATATTAGCTTCGTTTTTTTCATCATGAGCCATAAATTTCTTACTCATTTTAACGAATTTACCATATAACGGATGCTTAAGTTTTCTTTCAACCAAAACAGTAATACTCTTATCCATGCGATTGCTAACAACCACACCATTTCTTTGTTTCCTATTTTTTCTATCAGTCATAATTTAATAGAATTTATTTTTTGTTAAGTTTTCTTCTCAATCTGATTCTATCTCTTTTTGCTATTTCTTCACTAGTCATAGCAGCAAGTTCCCTTCTTTTCATCTCTGTTTTAATCCTTGCAATATCTCTACGCAGTGTTCTTAAAACAAGTGGATTTTCCAGTCCGGCAACAGCATGATCAAATTTCAACTTTCTGTATTCTACCTGTGCCTCATTCAACTCATTTTCCAAGTCCACATCGGTAAATTCCTGTAATTCTAAAAATTTCTTAGTAGCCATTTTTTTCTTTTTTTATTTTTCGTAATCCGGTCTTATAACAAATTTTGTTTTAATAGGCATTTTTTGAGAACCCAATCTCAATGCTTCCCTTGCTCTTTCTTCAGAAACTCCATCTATCTCAAACATAATCCTTCCGGGTTGCACTCTGGCAACATAATGATCCAATGCTCCTTTTCCTTTACCCATCCTAACTTCCAAAGGTTTAGACGTAATAGGTTTATCAGGAAAAATCCTAATCCAAACCTTACCTTCCCTTTTCATATATCTAGTCAAAGCAATCCTTGCAGCCTCTATCTGTCTACTTGTAATAAAACCATACTCCATAGCCTTCATCCCAAAACTACCGAAAGACACATTATGCCCTCTGGTAGCAATTCCACGGTTTTTACCCTTTTGTTGCTTTCTGTATTTTGTTCTTTTAGGTTGTAACATTTTAAATAATTTTTGCTTTTTTCAAAAGTTTTGCAAAGGTACAATTTTTTATTATTAATATTAATTTTTACCTTCTATTTCTTCTTCCTCTATTATTGCCTCTTCTATGATCACCTCTTCCTGATTTACCTTTGGCTCCAATATTTGGTGACAAATCTCTTTTTCCTAACACTTCTCCTTTAAAAATCCACACTTTGACCCCAATTTTACCATAAATAGTCTGAGCTTCCACAAGTGCATAATCAATATCAGCTCTAAATGTATGCAAAGGAATTCTACCATCTTTAAATTCTTCAGATCTAGCCATCTCCGCACCGTTCAATCTACCGGAAACTCTGATCTTAATACCTTCTGCGCCTGCTCTCATCGAAGATTGAATTGCCATTTTAACAGCTCTACGATAATTTATCCTTGATTCCAATTGCTTAGCAACATTTTCTCCAACGATATAGGCATCCAATTCAGGCTTTCTAATTTCAATAATATTTATCTGAACATCCATTCCAGTCAGTTTCTTCAACTCCTCTCTCAACCTGTCTACTTCCTGTCCACCTTTTCCAATGATGATTCCAGGTCTTGAAGTATGTATTGTAACTGTAATTCTTTTCAGAGTTCTTTCAATTACGATTTTCGAAATTCCTCCTTTAAAAATTCTAGCCCGGATATAATTTCTAATTTCAACATCTTGAACCAATTTTGATGCAAAATCTCTTCCACCAAACCAGTTGGAATCCCAGCCTTTGATGATTCCTAATCTGTTACCAATCGGATTTGTCTTTTGACCCATTATAACAATTTATTAATTAATTATTCAACATTTTCAGTTTCTTCAAAAGGAACGGTACTCTCAACAATAAGAGTAACATGATTCGTCCTTTTCTTAATAGGATTAGCCCTTCCATGTGGAGCAGGTCTAAATCTCTTCAAACTAGTTCCACCGTCAACCCAAATTCTTTTTACCACCAAGCCATATTCATCAGCACTTTTAGTCATTTCTGTCTTATATTCCCAATTTGCAATAGCAGACAGAAGCAATTTTTCAAGCCAAAATGAACCTTCTCTTTTATTAAATTTTAAAATACTCAATGCCTCTTCAACAGATTTTCCTCTGATAGCATCAGCCACCATTCTCATTTTTCTGGGTGACATCGGGCAGTTTTTTAATTTTGCAATAGCTTCCATATTATCTATATTATACTATTATACTAATTTTACTTTCTATTTCCGGCATGTCCTCTAAATAATCGAGTAGGAGAAAACTCTCCCAATTTATGCCCAACCATATTTTCAGTTATAAATACAGGAACAAATGTTTTCCCATTATGAACTGCAATAGTCAATCCCACCATATCAGGGATAATCATTGATGCCCTTGAGTAAGTTCTAATAACAGTTTTCCTGTTTTCTTCTCTTGCCTTATCAACTTTTTTTAAAAGTTTATGATAGACAAATGGTCCTTTTTTTATTGATCTAGCCATTCAAATTTTATTTTTTCCTTTTAGAAATAATCAATTTACTCGATTTCTTTTTAGGATTCCTTGTTTTTTGTCCCTTTGCAAAAATACCTGTCCTTGATTTTGGATGTCCTCCTGAAGACCTTCCTTCACCACCACCCATCGGGTGATCTACCGGATTCATTGCAACTCCTCTTACTCTCGGCCTTCTACCCAGCCATCTGCTTCTTCCGGCTTTACCGGAATTTATCAAAAAATGATCTCCATTTGATGTACTTCCAATAGTAGCCTTACAATCCAAAAACACCTTTCTCATTTCACCGGATGGCATTTTTATAATAGCATATTTCCCTTCTCTTCCCACCAAAACTCCATTAGTTCCGGCACTTCTGGCAATAACAGCTCCTTTCCCTGGATTCATTTCAATAGCATGAATTGTCGTACCCAAAGGAATTTCACTCAAATACAAACTATTACCAACATCAGGAGCAATTCCTTTACCTGAAATTACATTATCACCGGGTTTCAGCCCTTTCGGAGCAATAATATATCTCTTAGCACCATCGGCATAAACAAGCAATGCAATAAACGCAGTTCTATTAGGATCGTATTCAATAGATTTAACCTTTGCAGGAATACCTTCTTTATCTCTTTTAAAATCTATTACCCTATATCTTTTTTTGTGACCACCTCCTCTTTGTCTAATGGTCATTCTTCCTTTACTATTTCTACCCCCGGATTTCTTATGCTTTGCGATCAATGATTTTTCAGGATTGTTATCTGATATTTCAGAATAATCCAATCCAGTTCTGAATCGCAAGCCGGGAGTTATCGGTTTAAATTTCTTAATTGGCATTTTTTATATTTTTACTTATTACCAAAATTTATTACACATTACCATAAATATCAATCACTTCTCCTTCCTCAACTGAAACAACAGCTTTCTTGTATGAAGACATCTTACCTATTTGATAGCCGGATCTGGTTCCTCGTACCTTTACTTTACCGGGTACAATTGAAGTATTAACATCAGTAACATTCACATTATACATATCCTCTACAGCTTTTTTAATCTGTATTTTATTAGCTTTTTTATTAACCACGAAAGTATATTTATTTCTTTCTTCAGCTAATGTTTCAGCTTTCTCCGTAATTACCGGTTTTATTAAAATTTCCATAATTGATAATTTAAAATAATTCTTTTATTTTTTCTACTGCACTCTCAAAAAACACAAGCTTATCAGAATTTAAAATCTCGTAAGTATTTAATTGTCTGACTTCTTTTAAATTTGTTTTTTGAATATTTCTTGAAGATAAAAACAAAATTTTATCAGGTTCACCAATTAGGTGCAATACTTTTTTACCTTCAATACCCAAATTACGCAATACATTAATATATTCTTTAGTCTTTGGCTTATCAAAAGAGAAATCTTCCAAAACTACGATTGAGTTTGATTTAGCTTTAGCTGACAATGCAGAAGCTCTTGCCAAACTCTTCACTTTCTTATTAAGTTTTATTTCATAGCTTCTAGGCCTTGGACCAAAAACTCTTCCTCCCTTTCTGAACAATGGATTCTTAATCGAACCAGCTCGCGCGGTTCCCGTTCCTTTCTGTCTTTTCAATTTCCTGGTAGAACCTCGTATTTCTCCTCTTTCCCTAGAACTATGAGTTCCCTGTCTCTGATTGGCCAAATATTGTTTTACCGCCAAATACACTACATGTTCATTTGGTTCAATTCCAAACAATGAATCCGGAAGATCAACTTGTCTTCCTGTTTCTTTACCGTTGGTATCTACTACATTAATTTTCATCTTAATTACTTTTCGATTATTACATAAGAACCTTTATGACCGGGAACAGCCCCTCCAATCAAAATAAGATTTTTTTCAGGTAATATCTTTACCACTTTCAAATTTAAAACTTTCACTCTTTTTCCTCCGGTACGACCGGCCATTCTCATACCTTTAAAAACCCTTGCCGGATATGATGCCGCTCCAATAGAACCCGGAGCTCTCAATCTATCTTTTTGTCCGTGAGTTTTATCTCCAACACCATGAAATCCATGTCTTTTAACAACACCTTGAAATCCTTTACCTTTGGAAATCCCTATTGCACTGACAACATCACCTTCTTCAAAAACCTCTTCCACTTTGATAGAATCACCAAGATTTTTATCTATTTGAAAATCTCTAAATTCGACCAATTTTTTTAACGAGCCGGAATTGGCTTTTTTAAAATGCCCCATTAATGGTTTTGTAGTATTTTTTTCTTTAGCTTTTCCAACTCCTACTTGCAAAGCATTATAATTTTCGGTATCCTCGGTTTTAACCTGAGTTACGATATTAGGTTCGGCTTCAATGACGGTAACAGCAACATATTTACCATTATCATCATATATACTTGTCATTCCGACTTTTTTCCCAATTATTCCGTTCATGACTAATTTTTTGATAGCATACTTATCCACAAAATTTCATAAAACCATAAAATTTTAAGAAATTTCGAATAATATTATGCCTTTTTAAGTTAATTTAACTTGAATATCGACTCCGCTAGGTAGCTCTAACTTCGATAGAGCATCTACAGTTCTCGGAGTAGGTGTATAAATTTCAATTAAACGCTTGTGGGTTCTCAATTGAAACTGCTCCCGAGACTTCTTGTTGACATGTGGTGATCGCAACACTGTAAACACTTCTCTCTTGGTTGGCAGCGGAATCGGACCCATAACAACCGCACCACTATTTCGCACGGCTTTCACTATTTTCTCCGTTGATTTATCAACTAAATTGTGATCATAAGAACGAAGTTTTATCCTGATTTTTTGATTCATAACCTTTAATTCTATACCAATTTTTTAAATTGAGCTGCAAAGGTACAACTATATTTTAAAAAAACAAGTATTTTTTTATTAATTATTTAAATTTCCTTTAGATTTTTCTACTATTTCTTTTGCCAGGCTATCCGGAAGAGGTGCATAATGAGAAAACTCCATAGTACTGCTCGCCCTACCTGACGTTAATGTCCTCAATTGTGTTACATATCCAAACATCTCAGACAGCGGCACATCTGCTTTCACAACAACAACACCACCAGTTGCCATATCCTGACTCTTAGGAATTCCTCTTCTCCTGTTTAAATCACCAATTACATTCCCGACATATTCTTCAGGTGTAACCACTTCCAATTTCATTATCGGTTCCAAAATAATTGGTTTTGCTTTTTTAGCTGCAGCTCTAAATCCTTCTTTAGCACACAATTCAAATGCTATAGGTTTAGAATCCACGGGGTGAGTTCTTCCATCGTAAATTCTCACTTTCATGCTATCGAGACTATATCCGGCAAGAACACCGCTATTCATCATTGATTCAAAACCTTTTTGCGTAGGTGGTATCAATTCTCTTGGAATGGAACCACCGAAAATATCATTGATAAATTGCATTTTAACCTTACCGTCTTTAAAATCTTCACTGTTTAAAAACTCTTCATCTGCCGGTCCTATCTCAAAAGATACCTGTGCAAACAAACCTGATCCACCGGATTGTTTTTTAAGTTTCTCTGTATGATCTACCGTTGCTGTTAAAGCTTCTTTATAGTTTACCTGCGGTTGGCCTTGATTGCATTCAACATTAAATTCCCTTTTCAATCTATCAACTAGTATTTCCAAATGCAACTCTCCCATACCGCTTATTACCGTTTGATTTGTATTTTCATCAAACCTAACTTTAAATGTTGGATCTTCTTCTGACAATTTCGCCAATGCCATGCCTAATTTATCAACATCTTTTTGACTTTTAGGTTCTACGGCAAGACTAATCACAGGATCAGGAAATGTCATAGACTCGAAAACAATAGGATGCTTCTCATCACACAAAGTATCTCCTGTTCTAATATCTTTAAACCCTACACCTGCAGCAATATCACCAGCTTCAACGAAATCGATAGGATTTTGCTTATTGGAATGCATTTGATACAATCTTGAAATTCTTTCTTTCTTTCCCGATCTTGTATTTAAAACATAGGAACCCGCATTCAATTTTCCCGAATAAACTCTCATAAATGACAATCTTCCTACATAAGGATCTGTTGCAATTTTAAAAGCTAAAGCGGAAAAATGATCATTTACATCAGGTTTTCTATATTCAACTTCTTCTGTTTTAGGATTGATTCCTTCTATCATATCTTTATCCAAAGGCGAAGGTAAGAATGCACAAACAGCATCTAAAAGAGCCTGAACTCCCTTGTTTTTAAACGCAGAGCCAGCCATTACCGGGGTCATCACCATTCCGACTGTGGCTTCCCTTATCACATTTATCATCTCTTCTTCCGTAATCGAATCGGGATCCTCAAAATATTTCTCCATCAAAGAATCATCTATCTCGGCTAATGCCTCAACCAATTTTTCTCTATACTCTGAAACAATATCTACCAAATCTTCCGGAATGTCAATTACCTCATAAGTCATACCCTTATCATCTTCATTCCATATAATCGCCTCATTTGTTATCAAATCCACTATACCTTTAAAATCATCCTCGGCACCGATGGGTACTTGAATCGGAACAGCATTAGCACCCAACTTCTCTTTAATATCATTTACAACATTAAAAAAATCAGCACCTGTTCTATCCATTTTATTCACAAATGCAATTCTGGGAACTTTATATTTATCCGCTTGCCTCCATACTGTTTCGGATTGAGGCTCAACTCCGGAAACGGCACAAAACAATGCTACTGTCCCATCCAAAACCCTCAAAGACCTTTCTACTTCTACGGTAAAGTCAACGTGTCCGGGTGTATCTATTATATTAATGGTATATTCTTTATCGTGCCAAGGCCATTTTGTCCTTGTTGCAGCAGAAGTAATTGTAATTCCTCTTTCCTGCTCTTGTTCCATCCAGTCCATAGTAGCAGCTCCGTCATGCACTTCTCCTATTTTATGACTTAAACCGGTATAATAAAGTACCCTTTCTGTTGTTGTTGTTTTTCCAGCATCAATATGAGCTGCAATTCCGATATTTCGAACTAAACTTAAATCTCTTGCCATTTGATATTTTTATTAAAAATTTACGCTTTAAAATGAGCAAAAGCTCTGTTTGCTTCTGCCATTCTATGAGTGTCTTCCTTTTTCTTCACAGCTGCTCCTTCTCCCTTACTTGCAGCAATTAATTCAGCCGATAATTTATCAGCCATTCCTTTACCACTTCTTGCCCTTGCAAATTTGATCAACCACTTCATCCCATTTGAAATTTTTCTCGATTGATAAATTTCAGTAGGAATTTGAAATGTAGCACCACCAATCCTTTTACTTCTAACCTCTACCTGAGGCATTGCATTGCTTAAAGCTTTTTTCCATACTTCATGAGGATTCTCTCCTGTTTTCTCTGCAATTATATCCATTGCATCGTAAAATATTCTATAAGCTACCGCTTTTTTGCCTTCCCACATCAAATTGTTAACAAATTGTGTAACCATTACATCGCCAAATCTGGGATCCGGCATAATAGGACGCTTTTTTGGTTTTCTTTTTCTCATAATGAATTATTGATTTTATTATTTTTTTGGTCTTTTTGTTCCATACTTTGATCTGGATTGTTTTCTATCCGATACTCCTGCCGTATCAAGTGCTCCCCTAACAATAGTATATCTCACTCCGGGTAAATCTTTCACTCTTCCTCCTCTAACCAGTACAATTGAGTGCTCTTGCAAATTATGGCCCTCTCCGGGGATATATGCAATTACTTCCAATCCGTTAGTCAATCTCACCTTAGTTACTTTTCTCAAAGCCGAGTTAGGTTTCTTCGGTGTTGTAGTATAAACCCTGGTACAAACACCCCGTCTTTGTGGATTTCCCTGCAAAGCTTTTGATTTACTTTTGGATATTATTTGTTTTCTCCCTTTTCTTACTAATTGATTAATTGTTGGCATAACCAAATTTTTCTTTAAATTTATTAAAATTATTATTGTTTTTTTACCTTCAGGACACACCCTGCCCCAAAAAGAGCTGCAAAGATATGTTTATTTTTATTTATAATCAAAAGAAATTTAAGAATATTTATTTTTTTTTATCATTTCATTGACTTTTTTTCAAAATAAGCATTTATTAGTACCTTTCAAAAATTAAAAGTTTAAATTTATTAACTTATTTGTGAAATTTAAAACAACTACCCCATAGAACTAAAATAACCCGAAAATCAATATCTTTTCAATCACTTTAGTAATTCATAATTTACCAATTATAACTAAATCCCCTTTTATCTTTCAGAATTTTTACAATGCTGTTATTATCAAAAAGGAAGCGCCTATAAAAAATATATGCCTTAATTCCTTTTTACATTCATCAGTATGAAATTTTAAATTAAAAAAAAATAGTGTACATTTGTGTAATAATAAAATAATTATTGTTTGTCTAAGTAATTATATTAATACTTTATTTATTAAAATAAATTTTCAATTATGGCCCAGAAATATAAAATGACCGGTTGTGCAAAATTCTTCATCTTCCTTATTATTGCTGTTCCTCTTGCTTATATTGGGGCTAGTTATTACAATAACGTTGATCCGTTTGCCAAAATAAAAGAAATTGAAATTTTCAAAACAAATAAAGACAAAGATTCAGCTGATGATAATCTTAAAAATATTAATGCTCCCGTTAAAAATGAATCTACTCTAAAAAAAGAACTTGAACTTAAAGATGAAGAAATTAAATTTCTCAATAAAAAAATCAAGAAACTGGAAGAATTAATAAAGCAACAAAAAGAAGAACTTGAAAAATTAAAAAAGAAGTAATTCCGGTATCAATTTTAACAAAAAGTTAAATTTTTGTTAAAATCCGGTTAAATAAATACTTTTAAGTGAAAAATACGTTTTTCTCACTGTTATTAAATTAGAGATAACATGCGAACAGAATAGTTTATTGATTCTGTTTATATAGTTACTCAATAAAAAGAACAGTTATGGGAAATAAAAAATTTTTCTTTTCAATTTTAATAGCGGGGATATTAGGAGGCATTGTAACAATTGCAGGAACAAAATATTTTTTCCCCGATAAAAATTATGTATTTGTAGATAAGAATACTCCTGCAAAGAACATCAATTATTCAAATCCCAAATACCCGTTTAATTTGACTAAGGCTGCAGATGCAGGCACTAAAGTTGTAGTTCATATCAGAGCTGAAGAAAGTGCTCAAAAGGCAAGAAAACGACTTAGAAAAGATCCTTGGGGAGGTTACTTTCCCGACATATTTGATTTTGGCAATAATCATGAATTTTACAGAATGAAAGGAGGAGGTTCGGGAGTAATATATTCAAAAGACGGATATATTATAACAAATAACCATGTCGTTGATTTTGCAGATGACATATTGGTAACGCTACCAGATAAAAGAGAATATAAAGCAAGAAAAATCGGTACTGATCCCTCTACGGATCTTGCTGTTATCAAAATAGATGAAACCAATTTACCGGTAGTTCCATTGGCTGACTCGGATAAAGCAAAACTTGGTGAATGGGTAGTTGCCGTAGGAAATCCATTTGATTATCTGACTTCATCTGTTACAGCGGGAATAATAAGTGCCATAGGAAGAAATATCAATATAATAAGGGATGATCATGCATTGGAAGAATTTATCCAAACAGATGCAGCTGTCAATCCGGGTAACAGTGGAGGAGCATTACTTGACGCAAACGGGAATCTTCTGGGTATTACTTCTGCAATTGCGACTCCTACAGGTTCTTATGCCGGATATTCATTTGCGATCCCTTCCAATTTAATGAAAAAAGTAGCTGATAAGATAATAGAAAACGGAGGTGATTTATCACTAAAACCAAGTCTTGGTGTCTCAGCAGCGACAATTGACAAAGAAATCAAAAAGAAATTGAACTTAAAATTAGATTCAGGTGTTTATATTGATGAGGTAATGACAGGAAGTTCAGCTGAATTTGCCGGTATTCTCCCCGGTGATATTATTGTTGGAGCAGATGGGAAAGAAATTAGAAAATTTGAAGACTTAAGGGAAATATTAAATTTTGTAAAAATTGGAGATATTTTAAATTTTAAAATCTTTAGAGACAATAAATATATTAACCTAAGAGTTAAATTAAAGCAGAGTTTATAGTAAAAGTTGGTTTTTCGTTTTGTTTATGACGCTTGTCTTTCCCCGGACAGGCGTCTTTTTATTTAATGCTACTGATATCTAAGAAAAAATCATTCATATATTCCATACTTATATCAAAACAACCGACACCGTTGGAAATTAGAATGAACCCGATTTAGTGATTAAAAAAATTATGTGAAAGCAAACGATTATTTTTAAATATTAATGATTTTATAGACAGATTATATATATGCATAAATTTTGGAATAGCTATATTTTCTCTTAATTAAAAAATTTAAACCTATGAATAGTTATATATAAAATAATCATATAGCTTTGCGATAAATTTAAAATAAAATATGGATTTCAGAGGGAGCAAAAGGTATAACAATTATACTACTTACATAAAAAAAACATTTGGCAAAAGAGTACAAAAAATATCGGTCAATACCGGTTTTTCGTGCCCTAACAGAGATGGCACTAAAGGAACCGGGGGATGTACATACTGCAATATAAGCTCTTTCAGCCCAAGTTATTGTCGCCCTAAAAAAAGTATTATTCAACAGTTAAATGAAGGTATATCTTTTTTTTCAACTAAATACAAAGCACAAAAATATCTTGCATATTTTCAGGCATACACCAATACCTATGCTGAAATCCAATTGGTAAAAGATTTATATAGTCAAGCAGTAAGTCACCCTGATGTCATAGGTTTGGTAATAGGTACCAGACCGGATTGTATCAGTGAGGAATTATTGGATTTTCTGGAAAATTTGGCAAAGGAGTATTATATTTCGCTCGAATTTGGAGTTGAAAGTACTTTAGATAAAACATTGAAATTTGTAAACAGATGTCATACTTACCAAGAGACCATAAATGCCTATGAAATGGCTAAAGGAAGAGGTATCAATCTAGGCGCACATATAATTTTAGGATTACCGGGAGAAACAAGAACAGAAATATTAGAACATGCTACAAAATTATCAAAATTGCCAATTTCGTCATTGAAAATGCATCATCTTCAAATAGTAAGAGGAACAAAAATGGCTAAACAACTAAATGAAACTCCAGAAATTTTTCAATTATTTACAGTAGAAGAATATGTTGATTTTATATGTGAGTTTATATCCTTATTAAGACCGGATATTGTTATTGAAAGGTTTATTAGCGAATCACCTTTGAACATGCTGATAGCACCAAGATGGAACGGATTGAAAAATTTTGAAATTGTAGCTAAAATCGATAAAAAGTTAGAAGAAAAAAATCTATGGCAAGGGAAAAACTTTAGGATTTAATATAATTGATTAATAATATCAAAACAACAGACTCGCAATATATTGGGGTGCCCAACCTTAATTTTCAATATTCAGCTTTTAATCTCCTATCAGCAGGAATTCACAATTCTCCCTTAAACCTTGTTTATACTTTTAGTTTTGTCTTATCAAAACATAAAAGTTGGAATGTGGAATCAAAAACAAGTAATTTCACTTAAAAAGATTTATTTTCATTTATTCCTTTTAATTCTTCCCGGAATAGAATTTTTATCATATTTTTGATTAAAGACTTTATTTATAAATTTCCATTTTTCCCCATCCCATTTATAACCGTGATATGAACCATCGGGAACCATAGGAGGATGCATCCAGCTCGGTCGTTTCAATGGAATTATTATAGTATGATCATAAATAATAATACCCAGATCTTCATCATAATTCAATTTTGATGCAGCTTCATTTGCAGTTTCAAGAATAACCCTGTTTTTCAATCCTCCTTGCCGTAAAGTATCCTGAAAAACTTCTTTTCCAAAATAAACATTTCCATCTTCAAAAAATACAGGGGCGGCAATCTTGATTTTATCATATTTATTCAATCTTTTATAACCAAACAGGATATATTCGTTTTTATTCCGATTTCTATAGCTGTACAGATTGTAATATAATTGCCCGTACCAATCGTCATTGGTAAAAACTTCATATTCCAAATCTGAAAAAAATTCCTTATTATCTTTTAATTCGTATAGTCTACCATCTTTTTTTTGCAAATAACCAAAATAATAATTTATACTATCAGACTTCGTCAACTGCCATGAAAACACCCTAAAAGAAGAATCCGGCGGAATTAATTTAGATATCCACTTCAAAGAATCAAATGGATAATAAAACGAACTGTCTTTTTTTAATGTACTCTCAAAAAGAGGTTTAAAATTATCATGAGCAGCTTTTCGATGTTCCCACTGATCCGCATTGACAAAATAATCATTGTATCGAGCTAATTTTTTTTCATATTCTCCAAACTCCGGTTGACATGATACCGATATTGCAAAAGCGGTAAATACTATAGCAAAAAATAATCTATTCATAAATATTTTATATTATTTTACAATGCCTGTACACAAACAGACAACTTTTGAAATCATAAGATTAAAAAAAATACTTTAATATTGTAACGCTAAATATGATTCTTTAGTGCCAAAATTTAGTAACTATAATTTTTTGTAACCACCGAAGTAAAATTATTTTGAATAAAATCAGTATATTTTTGGATTACTAAAAAATAATTATTAATTTTGTTATGTAATATATAATCCCATTTTTACATTGCTATATCATATCATCCAAGTACTAATTTTATCATTATTCCTTTCATTCAAAATAAACATAAATTTTAGCCATGAAGAAATCATTTATCCTACTTTTTACTTATATTATATTTATCCATAATATATTAGGACAAGGCATAAAAATAAGCGATGAAGAATTAAAAAAGCAGCCGTACTGGCTGGAAATGCTGCAGGGCAACAGACCTAATTTTTTTGAAGTTAAAAGAGCTTATGATTTATATTTTGAAAACCATAAAAAAGAAAAGGGAACCGGATACAAAGAATTTGAAAAATGGGCATGGCTAAATGAGGGTTCAGTAGATATAAATGGTAACTTACCTGCACCTGACAAAATCAGCAAAGCTTATTATCGTTATAAAAAACTTATAAAATCAAGAGGTCCGGGAACAAATGCCGGAAAATGGAAAGAAATCGGACCTTTGGAATATCCCACAAACAATACAGGTCAAGTAACGGGAAAAGGCAGGGTTAATGCCATTGCCTTTGACCCGTTCAATGCAAATAAATATTGGGTAGGAGCGCCAAATGGAGGTTTGTGGTTAACAACTGACGGAGGAAGCTCTTATTCAAGCAATACAGACCAAATGCCTACATTAGGAGTATCCAGCATAATAATAAATCCTGCCCACCCTGATTCAATGTATATCGGTACCGGTGACCGTGATAGTGGTAATTCACCTGGCCTCGGAGTTTATAAGTCCACTGACGGAGGATTAACATGGTTGCAGTCAAATTCCGGAATGGGCAATAAAAAAGTAGGAATGATGGTTATGCATCCTACAAATAAAAATATTTTAATTGCTGCGACAAGTGGTGGTATTTATAAATCTACAAACGCTGCATCTAGCTGGATATTAGTTTCATCAAATAATAACAACTATCGAGATATAAAATTACACCCTACAAATCCGGATTATGTTTATGCAACAGCGAATGGTGATTTTTACAGATCTACTGACGGGGGAGACTCTTGGTCAAAAATAACACAAGGATTAATTCCTTGCAACAGATTAGTAATCGGTGTCAGTAAAGACGAGCCAAATTCCGTTTTATGTTTGTTAACCGGTGGTTCTCAAACATTTCAAGGAATATTTAAATCAACTGATTACGGTCAAAGTTTCACAAGAATAACCTCTGAGGATCATCCAAATATATTGGGATATAATGACGGAGATGACAAATCACAAGCAGGATATGATTTATGTATGTTGGTTGACACATCAAATATAGATCATATTTTAGTAGGCTCGATAAATATCCACGAAAGTACTGACGGCGGAGTAAATTTTACAAAAAAAACGCATTGGAGCACACAAGTTCATGCAGACCAACACACTCTGTGGCAAAATAAATTAAACGGTAGAATTTACATAGGAAATGATGGAGGGCTCTATTATTCGGATGATTGGTTTGATACATTTGGTCAACTGAGTGATGGCTTGAATATTGCTCAAGCATACCGGCTTGGTCAAGCGGCACAAAACAGAGATTTGGTAATCAATGGTTATCAAGACAATGGCTCGGCAAATTATGATAATGGCAAATTCACTACTGTATTGGGAGGTGATGGTATGGAATCCGCATTTGACTATGATGATAAAACTTACGCCTATTCTACGTATATTGACAAAATAAAACGATCCACTAGTCAAGGTTATGGTAATTGGAAAACAATCGCAGCAAACGGAGTAAACGGAATTGATGAGAGTGGTGCATGGGTAATTCCTTATATGCTACATTTAACCGACCCAAATACTATGTTTTTCGGATATAAAAACATTTGGAGAACGAATAATGTGAGGAATGATCCACCTACATGGACGAAAATATCCAACAATCTCGGAGGAAGCAATTCAAGTAATTATCAAGCTATTGCTCAATCTCCCGCAAATATCGATATATTTTACGGCGTAAGAAAAGACCATTCCCTATTCAGAAGTGATAATATCAATGACACATCACCTTCCTGGAAAAATCTAACTTCAAAATTACCAAACTCCGGCTGGATAGACGATGTAATTTGTCATCCTTCAGATCCGGAAATAGTTTATATAATCCAATCCAATAGAATCTATAAATCAATAGATAGCGGAAATACATGGACTGATATATCAGGAACCATCCCGTCATCTACAGATTTAAATTGTATGGTATATGATAAAAATTCCGACGAAGGAATCTTCGTAGGCACTAAAACCGGAGTATTTTATAAAGACGCATCTATGTCTGATTGGATACCCTATGATGGAGACCTACCTGTTGTCAATGTAACTGAACTTGAAATTTATTACGGATACACTGATAGCAGGTTGAGAGCAGCTACTTTCGGCAGAGGTCTATGGGAATCGCCGATTCACCAAGATAAAAATGCTGTACCTATGGTAAATTTTAAAGCAAATAAAACGACTATTAATAATGGAGACACTATCTTCTTTGAAGACCTTTCAAGCAATTTTCCTACTTCATGGACTTGGACAATTTCACCTTCCTCATATTTATTCGTCGATGGAACTAATGCAACTTCCCAACACCCACACATTAAATTTACTTCGAGTGGGAATTATGACATTACATTACAAGCCTCAAATACTAATGGAAATGATTCTAAAACCATCTATTCTTATATCAGTGTATATAATATCGTTTCTCCCGATTGCACTCCTGCTACACAGAATCTTGGAAATTATGGAATGGGGATTTATCATGTGGTACTTGAATCGATTAATAAGTTATCAGGACAACCATACCAAGATAACCCGGATCCTCCGAAAGGTTATATGAATTTTATAAATTCCGATTACACAAAGTTAGAAACGAATACCACTTACAATTTAACTGTTGAATTAGGTACCGGATATACCGAATATTGGAATGTTTATATTGATTATAACAACGATGGAGATTTTGAAGATACCGGCGAAGAAGTATATACTGCACCTTCAAAAGTATCCGGAGTCCAAAATATTGACATTACAACAATTTCGAATCCTGTTTTCAATCAATTGTTAAGGATGAGAATTATTTGTGATTATTATTCATTATCCGGTTCATGTACTAACCCGGGATATGGACAGGCAGAAGATTATGGTATAATATTTAAAGATTTACCGGAATTAACAACAACAGCGGTAAGCAATATCGGCACCACATCTGCACAAAGCGGAGGAAATATTTCTTCACAAGGATCTTCATCCGTCACTCATAAAGGTATAGTTTGGAGTAAAAACCAAAATCCCACATTGGATAATAATTGGGGATTTACCGATGAAGGTCCGGGAATAGGAAATTATATAAGTCAAATGAATAATCTTGATCCGAATACCGACTATTATGTGAGATCTTATGCTATAAACGATGACGGAACAAATTATGGTCAAGTAGAAAATTTCACAACACTTTCTGCCTCTCCATCCCTGACAACAAATAACATAACAGATATAGGATATTTTTCCGCTACCTCCGGTGGAAACATTACAGATGACGGAGGCAGATCAATAACAAGCAGGGGAGTAGTTTGGGATACCGTATCCAATCCAAGCTTTAGTAAAAATATTGGTTTTACCTCCGATGGTAACGGTACAGGGACATTCACCAGTAATTTGTCACAATTATTTCCAAATACTACCTATTACGTACGAGCCTATGCCCGAAATAATTTCACAATATCTTACGGGGATGAAAAATCATTTACTACATTACCACCGGATGTTAATCAGTCCAGAGATATTATTTTTTCAAATACTACAACTGATAAAACTAGTGTTAGTTGGACAAATGGAACAGGAACAAACAGAGTTGTAAAAATAAATACCGAAAATAATTTCACTCCTCCCACAGATGGTTCCGATCCACCGGGAAATACTGTTTATGGTGGAGGAGAGCAAGTCATTTATAATGGCCCCGGCAATACTGAAGTAGAAGTTACAAATTTGCAACCTTCAACGGAATATTTTTTTATTGTGTATGATTATACCGGAAATGGCTCAAGTACCGTTTATAATACAGCACCCGGAATTAACAATCCGGCTTCTCAAATCACTTATTGCAGACCTGAATTTACCAATGGAGATGTAGGTACTCATATTAAAAGATTTGTTTTGAATCAAATTGACAATAGCAGCGGCGCTTCACATTATTCTGATTTTACTGACATTACTACTGCGATATTACCGGATAGCGTATACAATACAAGTATTAAAATGTCATATAATGGACTAAGCGTTAGCATTTGGATAGACTGGAATGACAATCAGGAATTCGAAAGTTCTGAAAAAGTATTGTCTGACTTTTATTGTCCTGCCAATCAATTAAGCACAACACAAATCACTATGCCTACCGGATACAATTTAGGAAAACACCTTCTACGAGTAAGAGGAAACTGGGGAACAGGTGCAGGTCCTTGTTCTACCGGTAGTTGGGGCGAAGTAGAAGACTACACTGTTGACACAAAAGACAAATTTACCTGGACAGGTGCAGCAGATAACATTTGGAATGTATCATCAAATTGGGATGTAGGAAAAATACCGTCTTTAAATTTTGAAGTACTAATCCCTAACACGACTAATCAACCGATTATAGATACAGGGACTTCTGCAAATGCAAAAAAAGTAATTTTAGATTCGGGAGCACATTTGATAATAAATGGCACATTGAATATACAAAATCAATAAAACAATAATAAAAAGTTTTGAGAATTACATTTAATAATAAAAAATAAGTAAATTAAAAGCTTAAACGAACAAAATACTAATTTTTTATAATTTATTTAATATTAAGTATTGAATATTTCATATAAATTGTTTAACTTTGTTAAAATTAATTAATAAAAACCAAAATACTTGAGTTATGCAAAAAAGGTTTATGATTATTTTATTCTTATCTTTCCTTTTTACTACTTGGACATACGCACAATTAGTAAATAACGGAGCAACTATCATTGTCAAAAACGGAGCGACTCTCCATGTGGATAGTGATGTAACAAATACTACCGGCACACTTCAATTGGAATCAAATGCCACATTGGAGGTGAGCGGAGATTTCACAAGTGAAACTGCAGCTTCATTTGATGCTGATGCTAACTCTACAGTGAAATTTTTTGGTTCTGCAAGTAAAAATATAAAATCCGGAGGAGATGACTTTGGCAAAATCCTTTTGAATAAAGATGATGCTGTTAACATGACTTTAACCGATGCTATGGAAATCACAACTAATCTGGATTTCACACCCGCAAATAACAATAAACTTATACTTGGAGCCAATAATCTTGCTTTTGCTTCAGGTGCAACCATTACAAATGCCGATGCAACTCATTACATCCAGGCAGATGGTGCGGGAGTTGTAGAAAAAAGATTTTCGGCAGATGGCTCATTTACGTACAATATCGGTGACAGTGATGAGTATTCTCCTGTCACGGCTAATGTTTCAGCCACTTCTTACGGATCTGCAGCCAAAGTTGCTATCAATGTTGTCGATGCCGTTCATCCCAATTTATATTCTGATGCAAATGCTTATCTTACAAGATATTGGAATGTTGATGTTACAGACATAACAGGATATTCTGCAACTTTGACCGGAACATATACCGACGCTGATATTACAGGTACGGAAACAAATATCAAAGGTGCTAGCTACACATCCGATTGGAGTTTTGCCAATGCCGGCAATGATGATACCAATAACACCGTCACCGGAGATGTTACGTCAAGTACAGATTTTAGTGGCATGAATTTTTATGGAAAAATGGCTTCGTTAAAAGCATTTTTGCAAGGAGCGTATAGCGGTACTGAAATGACTACGACATTGAACAGCTCGAGTTTATTACCGCTTACTTCACCTTATGGCACAGGAGAAAGCGTAAGCTCCATTCCAAATGCAAATATTACTGATTGGATAAAAATTGAAATCCGGGATGCTGCCGATGCATCAAACATATTAAAATCGTATAGCAAATTTATCAACAAAGACGGACAAATATATGAGCTGGACGGGACTAGTACTCCAAAATTTAAAGATGCACCCACATCAGGATATATTGCAATAAGACATAGAAATCATCTTGGCATAAGAACAAGTTCCACATTGGATTTCACAGCAAATCCTTCACATGATTTCACAACAGCATCATCCCAGGCTTATGGCACGGATCCGATGAAAGAAGTTGCCAGTGGTGTTTGGGCTATGTGGGGTGGAAATGCAAATCAAGATGCTTATGTTAGAGCGAAACAAACATTCATACCGCCTTCAACAACAATTTATTCTGATAGGGATTATATCCTTAACGATGTATTGGGTGGGGATACTAATGGACAATCAGATACATATAATTCAGGAGATGTAAATATGGATGGACATGTAAGAGCAAAACAAACATTTATTCCTCCTTCAACAACTATTAAATCAGACAGAGATTTCATTCTTAATGATGTATTGGGGGGAAATGCAAACGGTCAAAAAGATGAACAATTATAAAAATATTTTAAACATTTTTACAATGAGGAAGACACTATTATTTATCATTTTTATTTTTTATTATTTTCATTTTATTAATGCACAATCAATATCAGGTGAGTTATATGATGGAGGATTATACGGAAGTGATGCATCATCAGATATGACTACAACATTAACCGCTTCATCTCAATACGCAAGCGGATCTGCTGCCAGTCCTACTATTTTTGTCTATAGAATTCTTCAAACAGAATGGGATGCTGCAAATATAACCAGTGTTTCAATGGTAGATAATCCTTTAGACATGGGTAATTCAGGAGGTCCGGATTCTGAGTGGGATGATGCCAATGGTTATCATTATCTATATTTCTCAGCCGGGGTTGCTGATTGGGACCTTCATGATTGCCCTACAAGTTTAGGACCAAATTCGACATACCTCAGTTTGAAATTCAATGGAATGTCTGGTTCGATGACTGTTTACATGACATTAAAAGATACTGATCCTGTTGTTGGTAGTGAAGTGAATAGAATTTCAACCAATCAACTCACGTCTGTTGGTAGTATTACATTGACCACATTACCAATAAAATTAAAAGAATTTACTGTTCGTAAATACAACCCCACATCATCATATCTGGCATGGACAACTGCAAATGAAATTAATTTTGACAAATTTATTGTAGAAAGGAGTACCGACAGCAAAAACTGGAGTGGTATCGGAGAAGTTAAATCTTTTGCTTTCTCCCGAAGCAATGATTACTCCTTTGTAGATAAAGATGTATATGATGGAAATGGTGAACAAACTTTCTTTTACAGACTCAAGATGCTTGATTTGGATGGAGGTTGGAGATATTCGAAGGTGGAAAATGTCTTATTTAATACTTCAAAAGGTATTGCCAAACTAATGCTTTTCCCTAACCCTTCATCCGAAAAAGTATATTTCAACCTTACAAATATAGAATCCGGAAGCAATTTGGATATAAATATTTTTGACAGTACCGGTAAATTGATAATGAAAAAAGAGCAAAACTACAAACTGAACAACAATTTACTTATTGACAATGCTAAACAGAGTATTAAAGCAGGTATGTACCATGTGATTATCTCTGACAATAAAGGTAATAAGTATTATAAAAAACTAATCTTATCCAGGTAATAAATAATCTTTTTCATAATAAGGACCCGGGAAATTTATTTTCCGGGTTTTTTATTTAGTATGCAATATCACTCTATTATTTGCAATATCATTCCATGCATCGCCGAAGTCCTTTAAAAAATCATTAACTGTCCTAATAGTAAATTCTTCAGGAGATTCCGTCATCGCCAACCTTTCCCATGTCAGAGGCATAGAAACATTTCCTTTATCCGTAGCTCTCATTCCATAAGGCATGGACATGGACTGTAAGGTATGATTGCGGTAAATATCGATTAATGTTTTGTCCATGCGCTTTTCTTTTGCTATTCTCAATGTTACATTCCTGATTTTTGCAACTATTTCTTTTCCTATTTCCTCCGCAGCAGCAAACACTTCATCATAAGTATTTTCAGGTATAACAGGACAAAATATATGTACCCCTTTTTTACCGGATGTTTTCGGAAACACATTATAACCAAAACTTTCTATTATAGGTTTTATTCTTAAAGCCAAATCCCTAATCATTTTAAAATTTTTATACAAAGGATCTCCCTTTTTATATGGCGGATCAAGGTCAAATACTAACATATCGGGTTTCATCAAATCAGGAACACAAGTTTGGGTAATATGAAATTCCAAAGTATCTATATTTACCAACCACAAAAAATCTTCAATTTTATCAGGAATTATGTAATTTGCCTTTTTCTTTATTCCAAGAGATTCATATTTAATCCAGGACGGAGCATATTTCGGTTTGTTTCTTTGAAAAAAACTTATTCCAGGAAAACCATTAGGATATCTTTTGAACGAAATGGCACGCCTTGATGCATATTTAAGAAGTGGCCGGGCAACACCTTTATAATATTCTATCAAATCATTTTTAGTGATACCGGATTGATATATTAATATTTTTCCCGGATGACTTATTTTAAAATCATACATTTCTAATAATTATATTCAAATATAAAACAATTTATCAATAATTATTCAAATAATTAATAAAATCAGACCAACTTTGGAACTTTAAACCTCAAACTTTGAACTTTTGCCTTTGAACTTTATACTTTATACTTTGAACTTTGTCCTTTATACTTTGAACTTTATTCACAAATGTATCACTTCATCATAAGCAGCTGCTGCAGCTTCCATAATCCCCTCACTCATAGTGGGATGAGGATGTATGGATTTAATCAGTTCATGTCCGGTAGCTTCAAGTTTTTTTGCTACCACGAGTTCAGCAATCATCTCTGTGACATTATATCCAATAAGGTGCGCACCTACAAGTTCACCAAATTCAGTTTCAAATATTAATTTTACAAAACCGTCATTTTCGCCTGCAGCACTAGCTTTTCCAGATGCCGTAAAAGGAAATTTACCTATTTTTATATCTCCGTATTTCTCTTTAGCCTGTTCCTCGGTATAGCCAACAGAAGCGACTTCCGGACTACAATAAGTATTTGAAGGAATATTATTGTAATCAATAGGAGCTACATCCAAACCCGCTATTTTTTCCACACAAGTAATACCCTCAGCACTTGCGACATGGGCCAATGCAGGAGTAGGTATTATATCACCGATAGCATAAATACCTTCAACATTAGTATGGTAATAATCATCAACAATAACAAAACCTCTTTCCGTATTTATTCCCAGATCATCCAAACCGAGATTCTCCGTATTGGGTGTAACACCTACAGCAGATAAAACAGTGTCAACCGTAAGATTATCTATTGAATCTTTCTTGAGATTTTTGATTAGAACATTGCACTTACCGTCATTTATTTCCACATTTTCAACGGAAGTGGATGCTAAAACCTTTATACCCTGTTTTTTGAATGATCTCGACAAAACCCTGGAGACTTCTTTGTCTTCTCTTGGAAGAAGACCTTGTTTTAAAAATTCAACTATAGTAACATCAGTTCCGAGTGAATTGTAAAAATATGCAAATTCAACTCCGATAGCACCTCCACCGACAACCAAAAGTTTTTCCGGTATTTTATCAAGAGTCATAGCTTGTCTATAACCTATTATTTTTTTCCCGTCAATTTGTAAATTCGGCAATTGTTTAGCTCTAGCTCCAGTTGCCAAAATTATATAATTAGACTCATAGCTTTCTACATTTCCTTCATTATCTTTAACGAGAACCTTTTTATCAGCAGTCAAGCTTCCTGTTCCTTTTATAACCGTAATTTTATTTTTTCTAAATAAAAACTCTACCCCTTTACTCATTTTACCGGCTACTCCTCTACTCCTTTTGATTATAGCTTCAAAATCAAAACCTATATTTCCGGCTTCAAGTCCATAATCGGCAACATGCTTCATATTATTATATACTTGAGCGCTTTTGAGTAAAGCCTTTGTTGGAATACAACCCCAATTTAAACATATACCTCCAAGAGATTCTTTTTCCACAACAGCCACATTAAACCCCAGTTGCGCTGCTCGAATTGCTGCGACATACCCTCCGGGTCCCGAACCGACAATTATAATATCAAACTTATTTCCCATATAATGTTTTTTGTGCCGCAGGCGGGACTCGAACCCGCACGGTATCGCTACCACACGCCCCTGAAACGTGCGTGTCTACCAATTCCACCACTGCGGCAAATTAATTGAATTACAAAGATAAAATAAAAATAAAAAATATAAAGTCAAATCACATTTTTATTATCTTTCCCGTTTGACTATAACTATTAAAATATAATTTACAAAAATATACTCCATTGGAAAGATAACTCAAATCAATCTTTTCGGAATGAATAATTTCATCATACACTTTCCTCCCAAAAATATCAAACAACTCCAACTCAACACCATTTGACAATTGATTATCAGAAATATCAAGTACAATCTTATCGTTAAAGGGATTTGGATAAATAATAAATTCATTATTTATCTCCAAATCCTTATCAGCAGTTAAAACGGAATTTATAGCTTTAAGCAATGAATAATCTTCATCAGGATAAAAAGTATCCTGCCCAAGCTCCCAGATCATAATACCTTTAAGATTATTTTCTTTTGCTAATTCCGTTTTCTTGTTTATTGTATTAATACCATTATAATATTTCTCTCCTACTCTATCCAAATACGCGTAATCTTTATTTTCTTTCACAATATCACTATACGAAAATGAAGTAATATTAGTCAAATCCATAAAATCATATCCGTAAAAAGGAACTCCCAATCTCAATCTTCGGCTTTCCACACCTTGACTTTTCCAAAAATCAATAGCTTCTATAGCTTTTTCATAAGAAGAATGCTGCCCGGGATGAGAAGGATCCCAGGGACCTGTATAGTCATAAGCCATAATATTAATAACATCAAAAACTTTTAATGCCTCATCACTTAATTCCTGATATCTGAATGAACCGGGTAAAGCAGCGGTGAAACCTATATTGTAAGCTTTCAAGGTATCATTTAACTCCAGCACAAAACCACTGTACAATGATGTCACATTGTCCCATTCCAAATCCATATCCAATCCGTCAAACCCATATTCAACACAAAACGATTTAATATTATGAATAAATTCACTTCTACGCGAACGGTGCATATATTTTTTCCAATTTAAAGCAAGTTGACCTGTTACTCCCGCACCACCAACTGAGACATAAACAATGATCCCTTTTTTCTTTAAAAATTTTACAACTTGATAAAAATCTTCATTTGGAATCCCCAGTTTACCGAAAGAATCCGGATTTGCAAACGCTATATTAACATGAGTCACTTTAGAAAAATCAATAAAATTTTTACCTTCTCCAACATTTTAAAATCTGTAATCCGGTAGATATCCCAGTATATCCGTCTTTTGAGCACTCACCTCAATAAGAAAGAAGAAAGCAACAAAAATAAATAGATTTCTCATTTTAAATTTTTTTTTATTTATTTTTTCTTATCAAGTATTGTATAAATATTATATTCTTTATTTTTCATATTTATTTTTTAAATTCAGAACAACTGCTCAATTTGTAAATCGGGATTAACTCCGTGAAATATATTTGCAAAAATCTCTGATTTCATTTCACTGAATAAAGTTCAAAATTAATAAATTTTAACATTTTTCTGAGAAAAATCTATAAAAAAAACAATAATAAATCAATCTCTTCTATACAATCCGTAATTCATAATTCACCATTACTCCCCTTTATCTTTATACTTTTATCTTTTATCTTTCCACTTTATCCTTTGAACTTTCCTAGCCAAGCTACCTCCCAGCCTCCTGTTTCTTCGCACGCTCCGAAACCGGAGTAGCTCCATCCCGCACATACCCCAAATTCAATATATCAATCTCTTCTATCCAATCCGTAATTCGTAATTTTTAATTCGTAATTCACCATTCATAATTCATCATTAATTTCTTTTATCTTCCAAACTTTTAAACTTTTGCCTTTGAACTTTGAACTTTTGCCTGTGGTCTCATGGTATAG
>Ga0256833_1000191_pt1 | contig 48146 bp, 36 predicted proteins | sample 356284metaG_FD_190535 | JGI IMG/M metagenome (GOLD analysis project Ga0256833, IMG submission 190535) | Hydrothermal vent microbial communities from Mid Atlantic Ridge, Atlantic Ocean - 356-284 | ecosystem: Environmental > Aquatic > Marine > Hydrothermal vents | place: Atlantic Ocean: Mid... | reverse complement strand
CCCTTGGATCCATCGAAATATGTAGTGATCTCTACTCTGTTCAAGCATGGCATAAGGGGCCTTTTTTCCTTTGCCCAAAAAGAATGTGGCTTTGAACCAAAGGCCGTAGAGTATGGCTCAAAATGTTTACTTTGTTATGAGATAAGAAGTTTTTTCTTTGGGCAAGGCCTTTTTATGAATGAACTTGTCCCATCAAGTCATTATGTTTGATAAAGTATCTTGAAAATTTCAGCAAAAAAACCTTGTTAGTTCAAAAAAACAGTTTCATGAGAGGTGCAGTTCGTTTCCTTCAAGGATTAAACTACATTTCCTTTTTCTTGACTAATCATTAATTTTATGAGTAACATTTAAAATATTAGGGATACATTTGGCTATTCAGCCTTTCTAACACAATTTGATAAAAGGTTTCGATGTCCTTTTGAATAAGAGGCGAGGAAAGTCTTATGACCAATCTGAAAAAAAAGTACTTTTCCCTTTTGCCTTATTTAAATAATAATGGTTTTCATATTAGATTGATCACAAATAGGAGAAAAACCAAACCAGTCCTACCTGGACATTCTTCTTTTGTCTCGGTCACCCAAAGAGACCCCCTAGTGAATATATTAAAAGCCAAGTTGGTAACGACTACTGGAAAAGATATCCAGGATTTGTTTTTGGTTTTGTCAAAAGACAATTATGATTCGGACATCAATCCTAGAATTGTAACTAATGGAATGATCGAGGACATCTGGTCAAAGTCCTACGCTTTCTATAGAACTCGTAAGACTCCTTTCTCCCCATTTTTGATTGGAGAAAGCAAAGACGATAATAATAAAGTTATTCCAAAATTCAGATCGCTATTCTACTGCAATAAAAAAAACATCTATTTTCATCCACCATGTCCAACATGTGGTAACCTATTAGAATTGGCAGATGACGACAAATTTTTAAACCTGTACGGTTTGCCGTCGTACTCATCTAGTATAGAGAGATTCTTGGTTTGTCCTATCTGTTGCTCAAAAGGTGATCCTCATTTATTCGTCAAGGACATTCGGGACGTAAACAAAAAAACTAAAGCGAATGTGATGGATAAGGATCAACTGATATGGTTATGGAGGCACCTCGCAACGAATCAGGAGTTGCATAAGGTTTTACCATGCGCAGGCTGTAACGAGACAGGTAGTTGTTTTGGTGAAAAAAAGAAGGTTTTTTACCATTTACAGCCGCTTGCATTTTATCCTTTTTTCCTTTTTGTATTCAAGGCCCCGGAAATGGAAGCATACCGGTATTTAGAAATGATATCCGGGAAAAAGAGTTCCCAAAATATTTCAAGTAACCGAACGGACTTCTTTTTTTCTGAAACTGACAAACAGTGGTTTTATGAAGTCCTTTTTTTAAAGCTTTCTTTGCTACAGCAAGTATTAAGAGATCTAAATGCCAATAGAACTGAATATCCATGCCTTGGAACAAATTTGATAGAGAAATTGTGGATTCATATTCCTGCACTTCCAGGACAGTTGCCTAATGCTTGGGCCTATAGCCCAGTATTTGTAGGTCTTTTAGGCGATGGCAGGCTGTTACAAATGCCAAGGCCATCAGCCAATCATTTATTAATGGACTTTGCAATATTATGGTTTCATGTTTTGTGTACCAATAAAAATAACAACATAGGGGTAGTAAATGAGGCCTTAGAAGAAATTATTGCGTTTGTTGAAAATGGTAATCAACTGCCATTCCATAAGGTGAGTGACAAGGTTCGTCAAATATTGGCTCCCCAGGCACTCATTTGGCATCCGGTTAAGTTTGTAGTAGACGAACAGGCACAACAATTATGGCAACACGCAATGGATATAGGAATAAAAATGATTGAAAGGTCGTTAAGCGGTTTAATAACGACAGATTTGGAAGATTTTTCCAATGAAATAAGTCAACTTTCATCTAAGGTCAAACAGTGTCTTTTCTCTATATCGTTTACCAAGGAGCAGGCACAAACTTGGCCACAGAGCCAGCAAAAGGATCATGAGATTGTTACTATTCTAGATGAAATCATACATAAATGGCAAAAACATTCCAGTTTGTCTCAAAGAAAACAATTTTTTGAAAAAGTAATGTCAGAACAAGTACCAGATGTTGAAATAGGTGGGCAACAAGTTCCAGAGCAAAACTACACTGAAAACATTTCAGATATAGAGACATTACCTCTTTACGAAGAAAACGAAGACATACTTCCTGAGACTGTTATTATTTCAAAACAAGATGAACAAACTGAGCAATTACTAAATCAAGAAAGGAAGGCAATAACCCAAGATGATGGATCCCTCACATCCAAAGATCTCCACAGGCCCAGAGAGTCTCAGGAAGATTTTCTCGAGGAAACTGTTATTTTACGGCCGAGTGATAAAGACAATCAGGGAAAGTGATCAGTTTGAAGCAAGATGGTTGATTTAGAGATTGTAGCTGCAAAAATTCGCTCCATTTATAAACAAAATCCTGATGAGGCGCTTGAACTTATTGAAGGATATCTTGACGAACTTTTCAAAGGCCTACCAATAGATGAAAAGTGTGCCTTACTGAAAAAGATACGAAGGCTCTTCGAACCATCTTTCCAAGGAGAATCTGTTGGAACGTCGCAAAAGTCTTCACCCTGGTTTGAAATGGCAAGATTGCTTTTGGGACGCCTTCCCTCTAATTTGGATCTTGATTCATTGGAGGTGGGAAAGAGACTGACTAGGGCTCTAAATACATTGTTTGAATCCATCAATGAACTTATGGAGGTCATTAATAGTACCCTTGGTGGTGAAAAAAAACAGTTAACCACAATAAGACAAGTAATCAATAAAAGCATGTTTGGTGATGAATCATTACAAGAGTATATGAAAAAATTAAAAAGGGTTTTCTTGGTTTCTTACGAGGCATCTAAATTAGCAGCAGAATCACAAGTCACCCGAGTTTTGAAAGATCTTAATCCCAAAGATATTGAAAGAGAGTTGCAACCGGGTATGAAATTTGGTCCACTTCGGAAGGCCGAATTATATGATATATTCTGTCATAGATATTATAGTTGTCAGAGATGGTTAGAAAAAGGACATTTCAAAGAAGATTATCTAAGAGAATTTGAAAAAAAATGCCAGGAACTGTTGAAGAAAAAAGATTTGATCATCTAACATACGTTTGGTTTTCAGGAGTCTGGCAGTGAAGCATACCATTAAATGGATAATACTTTTATGGGTTACAATACTTTCAATCAATGGTTGTGGTGGCGCTAAGATTCCACCTCCGAGATGGTCTTTTGAAAAAGAAGCCATAAAACTCAATATAAAGGCAGACGATAAGCTCAACCTTTATGACACCATACCCCATACCCTTTTTATGTGTATTTACCAACTCAGGGATCCAAATGTTTTTAATACTTATCTACAAACAACAAGGGGACTTACAGATCTTTTAACTTGCAATCGTTTTGATTCATCAGTCTTGGGTTTTAAGAAATTATTTATTCAGCCGCAAGGCTTGGAAACGGTTGTAATGGATCGAGCAGAAGGAGCAAGATATGTTGCGTTAGTGGCAGGTTATTTTGCCTTATCAAAGGAGAATGCGGTTCGGCTTTTTGAGGTGCCCATTGTTTTAGAAACTAAGGGACTTATAAACAGAAAAAAAATTAAGAAGCCAGCACGCCTTGCTCTGGATGTTGAGCTTGGCTCAACAGGCATAAAGGCCGTAGGAGTCAAAAGTGAATTTTGATCGTCCTTTGTATTGGCATCAGGGGCTATTCCTGCAGCCTCAACATTTTCAACTATCTGACCTTAGATACGAATTTATATTAAATCTTTTTAGGCAGTTTGCCGGGCCTTATTCTTGGGGAGTAAAAATATTGGATTGGGAAGAGGCGGCATTACGAAATGGAACGGTCTCAATCTCGTCTGGTGAAATGATTTTCCCGGATGGAACATGGGCATCGATTCCATCAAATACATTGGTTCCCTCAAGAACCTTGGAAGAAGGTTGGATGCAAGAAGGTAAACCGGTTGTAATACACGCTGCGATAAAAAAATTGAATGAAGAGACTTCCAATGTGACGGTCTTAGAGAAGCTGGATGACTTGTCTAAAGTTACAACTCGTTATGTTACTCAAAATAGACCAGAAGAGATAAATGACATACATGGAGATGGACCACCAGGTCAAGTAAGAAGATTATATCAAATCTTGAGACTCTTTTTTAGTCATGAAGAAGATCAGCTTGGAGACTACATATTTATGCCAATCGCTCAAGTGGTACGTGAGGGAGACGATATCGTATTGTCTCCAAAATTTATTGCACCCTCGATATCAGTAACATCTGATACAGTACTTAATAAGATGATAAAGGAAATCCGAGATCTTCTTGCAGGTAAGGCTCATCAACTTGAAGAGTTTAAGAGAGATAAAGGTCTTCAAGCTGGTCAATTCGGCTCAAGAGATATGACATATCTTCTGGCCCTTAGATCCATCAATCGATACATCCCCCTCCTTTTCCAGATTACGGAGACTGGGAATGTGCATCCATGGCACGTTTATGCCATATTACGTCAATTAATAGGGGAGCTCTCCGTTTTTTCCGAAGATTACAATGTGATGGGAAAGCGGGTTGGACAGGATACTGGATTGCCAGCTTACGATCACAGAGATCTTTTCGGTTGTTTCTCAGTCGCGTTGCATACTCTGGTATCTATAGTCGAGCAACTTACAGCAGGGCCTGAATATGTTATCTCTTTGGAATTTGATGGCACCTATTATACCTCTGAACTTAGGCCCAGCATCTTTCATCCACGCAATAAATATTACTTGGCTGTTAAATCTAACGAGAATCCTGAAAAGATTAGAAAATCTATGATAAAAGATGCAAAATTGAGTTCAAGGGAATTTCTTCCCATTTTGATAGCGCGGGCGCTTCCAGGTATCAAGTTAGAATATCTTTCTGTTCCTCCGCAGGAACTACCAAGGAAAGCCAATACCTATTATTTCCAGATAGACAGTTACAGTGATCAATGGAGCGGGGTGGAACAGGGGCTTAATATCGCCCTTTATTGGGATACAGCGCCTGAAGATGTTGAAGTACATCTAATAGTGGTGGAGACCTTGTAATGCGTTTGAGCGATTGTTTTATGGAACTAATAGCTTACACATGTTTCCTTTTGCAAAATAATGGAGTGAATGATGTAGATTATGAGCGGGTCAAGGCGGACATAGATAGACTTATTGTAAATAGCAGAGATTGTGCAATAAACAGTGGCTTTTCACAAGAAGATTACGAACTTGCGAAATTTGCTGTTTGTGCATGGATAGACGAAAGGGTGCTAGAATCCCATTGGTCACACAAGCACTTGTGGCAGAGAGAACAACTGCAAAGGAGATACTTCAATACCACAAATGCTGGTGAGGAATTTTTTGAAAAGATGAATTCCTTGGGACCGCATCAATTGGATGTTCGGGAAGTATATTATCTTTGTCTTTGCCTTGGATTTCTTGGACGATACTGTCAGGAAGGGGATGATCAATTATTAGAACAGGTAAAAATGTCTAATCTTAAGTTATTGACCGGTTCGACAGTTTCGATCCCATCAATCGGGCAACAGACGCTTTTTCCCGAAGCATATCCTGCTGAATCTTTTTCTTTGTCAGCATCAAAAACTAAAAGGACCTATCCAATTGGTAAATTTGTTGCACTTGTGGTTCCAGTTGCACTTTTTGGCCTTCTTTACGTCATTTATTCATTTATCCTTAATGGAGTTGGTAATAGCATTATGGATATTATGCACTGAATATTATGAAAGGCCTTTTTTCTTATATAGTTAAGGCAATTCTTATAATAACCCTTGTAACTCTGGCAGGTCTAACAGTTTTTGGTCTCATTCTGATTATGGATTGGCCATGGTGGATCGGCCTATTCCTCTTCCTTGGTATCATAGGTTTGTGGGCGGGTGTAGTTTTTCTAAAAAGACTCATTCTTAAAAGACGCGAAGAAAAATTTATACAACAAATAATTGCTCGGGATGAGGCATACCTGAAACAAGTAGCGGGTACAGAAAAGGAGCGTCTGAGGGATCTTCAACAGCGTTGGAAAGAAGCAGTAAAGACGTTAAAAAGATCCCATTTGAGGAAAGTAGGTAATCCTCTTTATGTACTCCCTTGGTATATGGTTATCGGTGAAAGCGGTTCTGGTAAGACCACCGCTATCCGCAGTGCGCGTTTGTCTTCTCCTTTTGCTGAGTCCATCAGGACCTCAGGAATCTCTGGAACCAGAAATTGCGACTGGTGGTTCTTTGAACAGGCCGTAATCATAGATACAGCTGGCCGCTACGCCATTCCATTGGAACCTGGCAAGGATAAGGAAGAATGGCAGAAATTTCTGGAATTGCTTGTCAAATACAGAAAAAAAGAACCGCTGAACGGACTGATTGTCACGGTAGCTGCCGATAAACTTATAAGACAAACTACCGAAGTGGTCGAACAAGATGGTTTAGAAATTCGCAAGCGTATAAACGAATTGATTAAAGTGTTGGGTGTTAAGTTTCCTGTATATGTAATGGTTACAAAATGTGATCTAATTCAAGGAATGAGTGAATTTTCTAACACTTTGCCAGATCATGTTTTGGATCAGGCCATGGGACTGAGAAAGGATGATGATTCAGATCCTGTCCAATTTGCTGCAAGAGCAGTGGATGTTACTGCAGAGCGTTTAAAAGATCTTAGACTGTTGCTTCTCGGCTCCAAGCGCACGATGGATGAAACTGCCAACCTGCTTCTTTTCCCTGAGGAATTTCAAAGATTGAAGTCTGGTCTTAAGGCCTTTATGCACGGGGCTTTTGCAGAAAATCCATATCAAGAGACGCCACTGCTTAAGGGAATATATTTTAGTAGTGGTAGGCAGGAAGGAACTCCCTATTCCCATTTTCTTCACTCTTTGGGATTAATTAAAGAAAAAGAAATCCTACCAGGAACAAATAGGGGGCTTTTTTTACACGATTTTTTTTCCAAGATCCTTCCTCAAGATCGCTCACTAATATTTCCAACAGTGCAACGGTTACAATGGCAGAATATCACAAGAAATCTTGGCTTAGTTTCTTGGATTTTGGTGGGCATAGCCGTATGTGGCCTTTTAAGCTTGTCTTTTATGAAAAATCTGTATTGTCTTCGTGAGGTTTCAAAAAAATTTTACAATACACCTACTATAACGGGTCAATTAATATCAGATATTTCGACATTGGATCGTTTTAGAAACGCCCTCTTAAAAGTCGAACAATGTAATCGGCACTGGTGGATACCAAGGTTTGGACTAAACAAGAGCATTGAGATTGAAGCTGACCTCAAGGAAAGATATTGTTCGTGGTTTCATGACTTGCTTTTGAAAAAACTTGATCAAAGCATTGCAATTAGATTGGCAGGCTTTAATGAAGCCACGTCCCATCAGGTATTGGCAGAGTACCTGCCATATATAGTTAGAAGGATAAATTTATATAAGGCCTATCTTGCAGGTAAGGGCTTAAAGAATCTCAGCAATATGCCGATGCCAGGTTCTGTTCCTGATATACAAGATGATTCTATACCGGCAGAAGAAATCGAAAGATTAGTTGATACCCTTTTTCTTTATTATTTAGTGTGGAATAGCAAGAAGGAAGAAATAGTTAGGCAAGAAAATCAACTCAGGTCATGGCTGCGTCATCTTTTCTCAACAGGCAACATTGACTTGAAATGGATTGTCACATGGATAAACACAAAAAGTTCCTTGGAACCAATAACCTTAAACAATTTTTGGCATGGGAACCAAAATGACATTGATGGTCCAAAGGTCCTACCTGCTTTCACAAAAGAAGGGAACAAACTGCGTCTTGCCTTCATTAAAGAATTGGAGGATGCACTTGATTCTTCGTTATTGATAGCGAGACAGAAAAAGGTCTTTGATGAATGGTATTTTGACGAATATCAGAGACAGTGGTTCGAATTTTCCACGTCTTTCTCTAAAGCTGTATTCGCTCTGAAAACGAGGCAACAGTGGCAACAACATGCCATGCGCATGACCACTGATAACAATCCTTATTTTGAGCTCCTTGATCAACTTGCAGACCAACTTCAGCCTATCGCAAAGGAAAGTAAGATACCATCGTGGATATCATTTGTGCTGGAAATCCAATCCTTGAAAAAATTATCCAGACAAGAAGCCGTTGTAGGCAGGGCCCAAAAGGCAGTTTCTGCAATTAGCCAAAAAGGAAAAAGTCTGCTCAAAATGGTAAACAGAGGTGCATCTAAAAGACTGATTAACATAAACGAAGAGCAACTGAAGGCTGTTAAGGCATTAAAAGATTACATGAAGAATCTATCTCAGGCAGCATCCATTGTTACATCCAGGAATAATGCGTATAAGACGGCACGAAGTATTTTTTCAGGCAATCAGATAAATGGAAGAAACTTTATAGTACTGGCACTGAAATCTATCTTGAAAATGAAAACGTTTCTTGATCATGATTCTGAATCTGATGCCGTGATTTGGCAACTTATACAAGGGCCTGTGGATTTTCTTTGGAGTTATACATGTCTTGAAACTGCTTGTTATCTCCAGGAACAGTGGGAACAACAGGTACTCTCGCAGGCGCAGGGACCTGTAGATTGGACGCATCTTAAAAAGATGCTTCTTGGGAAGGGAGGAAAGGTGTGGACGTTTTTAAAGGGCCCGGCTGGCCCCTTTGTGAGCTGGAAAAGTGGCAAGGGTTATTTCGCCAGGGAGGTTATGGGGGCGCAGGTACCTTTTTTATCTGAATTTTTTCAGTTTCTAAATCAAAGCGCTGCTGGAAGCACCGTTATCAAGGAGAATTATCATGTTACCGTTATCGCCTTACCAACTGATGTAAATCGTGAAGCTGCATTGAAACCCCAAGAGACAAAACTGGAGTTACAATGTTCCAGTGGCAATCAGATATTGGTCAACTTGAACTATCCCATATCAAGAGGGTTCGCATGGTCTCCATCTGCTTGCGGAGATGTGATATTGAAAATCAACATTGGTAATTTAACACTTACCAAACAATATGTTGGATTCGAGGGTTTCCCAAGGTTCTTGGAAGATTTCAGAGACGGACAGCGAATATTTCATCCAGAAGATTTTCCCGATCAAAAGGATGCCTTAGAAAGGCTAAGGATAAGATTTATCAGGGTTCAATTTAAATTTCGTGGTAATTTGGAGGTGTTAAAGCTTTTGAGGATGACTCCGGATTCGCTGCCTGGGAAGATAGCCATTTGTTGGGACTAATAAATATTAAAAAAAATTCATCAACTATTTACATAGAGGGTAAGCATCCCTCATTTAAAGATTTTATAAGGATTGGTACAGAGACAAAACTTTCTGAGGCCTTTAGTCAATGGATCAGGGATGGTTATGCACTTGTAGCAGATAAAACAGATAGCAAATACGATGGGCCACGTTTTTGGAGGTTTTGGAGTGTGGGAACGAAAACAGACCAATTGGCCTGGGGTGTTATTCGTGATAGTAGTGACTCCATTGGAAGGCCCTATCCTTTACTTATACTTGCATGTAACAAAATGATTAACTGGAGAGAAAAATGGGAATCCCTTCCATTAATTCTCAACGGAAATTGGACGATCATGGAGCAAATTGCGGTTATGCGCTTTGAGACGACTGCACAGTTGGCACAAAGAATCAATTACTTGGAAGATAAGAGGCCCACCATTCACCGTGGCGATTTGCCCATTCGTTTTGCTCGATTCAAATATGATAGATCTGCTTTAAGTATGCTTGAAAGTAGATACAAAGATCAAATCAGTCTGGAAGATCTTATCTTGAGATTTCGTCTTTATGATAATATACCCGGTGTAAGCTACCTTGAGCAGGCTGTTGCTTATTGCAAAAATTTTAAGACTAGAGAATGGGTTGTACCGCGACTCATGTTTTTAGGAGGCTCTTTATTAACAACCACGTTGTATCTTTTTTTTAGGCCCATAAAGCCGAGTGACTTTGTAATGTTGTGGTCTATCTAAATTTGTGAGATGGAGACTGCCATGGAGATTTCCAGAGTCACCAATACGCCAATTACCGATGAATCCCCTGGAGGCGAAAACATTCGATATGATCCTGAATTCGAGGAGCTCCAGAAAGAGATAGATAAACTTTCAAGCCCTACAAAAACGGGAGAACTTGATTGGCACAAAGTGGAGCATTTAGGACTTAAAATTTTGACTCAAAAATCAAAGGATCTACTTGTGGCAGCCTACGTTGCGGTTGCCATTTTAAAAAACCATAGAGAGGAAGGACTTGTTCAAGGCATACGCCTTATTTGTGATCTTTTAAGGAATTTTTGGGACGTGATGTTTCCTCCTAGGAAACGGATAAAAGGTAGGATTCAAGCAATAGAGTGGTGGATAGACAAGACCGAAAGTGCTGTCAAATCATTAGCTCCTTTACATTTTTCTGCTTCCACGTACGATTCCATCTTGGACGATCTTGCCGAGCTGGATAATTTTTTGAAGAAACATATTGATGATGCCCCTTCCCTATCTTCTTTAAAAATAGTGTTAGAAGAAGCCTCAGAGGTTGAAAAAAGATCAGAGTCCCAGGCTTCGACAGAAAAGTCGGCCACAACCACATTTCAGCGCCCATTACCAACCAACCAAGGATTAGGTCTTAATTCGATATACAATTTGGAAGATTTCAAAAAAGGAATCGCTTCGGTATTAAGCGCACTTAAAAAGCTTGCCTTTTTTTTAAGAGAAAACCATATCCATGACCCATTATGTTATAGATTGTGGAGAGCAGCCGTATGGTTGCCTATTACTGACCTGCCTCCTTCAGAACAGGGGAGAACAAAGATAGCTCCACCTCAATCCCAGATAATTTCGTCTTTCGAGGCGTTAAAATCTGCAGGTGATTGGGTATCCCTGATCAAGGCTTCTGAGTCTCGCCTTGCAGAATTCCCATTTTGGTTAGACTTGAACCACCAAACGATGCTAGCATTAAACGCCATGGGGGAAGAGTTTTCAAAGGCTGCTTTCGTCGTAGAAAAAGAGACCTTCTTTTTTGTTTCCCTTTTCGAAAATTTAACGGCCTTAAGCTTTTCAGACGGTACCCCTTTTGCCAATCAAGAGACAATCAAGTGGCTGGGAGCCATTAGTTCGACCAAGGGAGATGCTTCAGTTGTTTCAAATAGTGACGTAGTTGGCCCCGAAGATGGAGATATTGAGTTAGAGAAACTTTGTAAGGAAGCCCAAACTACCGCTTACTCGGGAGATGACCTAAAGACAGCAAGACTATTACAAAAAGGACTTGATCAATCTAAGAGTGGCAGAAACCGTTTCAATCTGCTTGTTTGTCTAATTGAGCTCCTGAAAAGTTCAAAAAACAGTCATATTCTTTTTGGACTATGCGATGAAATATTAGAGTCAATAGAAAAATATCATATAGATGAATGGGAGCCTGATCTAGCATTTCGAGGGCTAAAAGCCGTGTGGCATTGCTTTTCTGGATCCAAAGTCATGGAGAAAAAAAGGATCGCCAATGAAATAATGATGCGAATGGCAAGAATAGACATGGCAAAGACCTTGGATATCATGAATAAAAAAATTCAGGGTGGTCCATAATATAAATTCAAGTTCTTGTTCTCAAATATTAGTTACAATCATGACAGTCAAGTTGACTGATCGACCAATTATGATATAAAATTTTTATAAATATAATTATAAATTTTTCAATTCTTCCATGCTCGTTTAGATTCCTCAGTAAGGAATGAACTATATGCATCCTTACTCCATTTGGTATACTTATTAGGAAATGGAGGGCAAATATGCAGGGGCCGAAAATCCTAAGAGATTTGATTCTTTGTATTTTTATATCAATAGTTTTTTTGGGAGTTTATAATTTCTCCTTTGGTGCAACAATTGATGTATGTAAGAAAGACTGTGCTTATTCCAAGATTTCGGATGCAATAGAAGCAAGCCATAATGGAGATATTATTAGAATTGCTGCGGGTACATACACTGAGCCAGACATTTTTTTAGAGAACAAATTTATCAGTTTAGAGGGAGGCTGGGTTGAAGACTTTAATCAGAAAAAAGTCAATCCAGAATCCACAATCATTCACGGTAATATAGTAGTGAGCTTTGGTCAAAACAGTGTCGGCAGCCTCAATTTTTCCAACCTTACCATAAAAACACCTGTATCCAAAAAGAATTCATGCATAAGAATTGATGTTGAGCCCAGAGGAAGTGATTTAGCCACGGTTTCGCTATCTTCCGTAGTGCTGAAAAAGGCCGCAAAATCAGGTTTAGAAGTTCGAGTGGCCAATACACAAAATGTATCAATAATCCTGAGCAACTGCTTGATTTTTTCAAACAATTTCGGAATCACTGTTGAATCTGAGATTGCCGAATCTGCTTCAAAACATATTTTTTTAACTATTAAAAATAGTACAGTAGCTAATAACAAATTTGCTGGTATAAGGCTCGCTAGAGCAACTTCATTCATATCAAATTCCATAATATATGGTAACTATTTCAAACAACAATCAAGCTATACAACCAAACCGGTGACTTCTGCAGATATTATTTTGGGTCCCGATGCCAATGTTACAGTCGATCATTCTCTGTATGGAAACTCGATCAAATATGAAAACTCCTTTCTTAATATTGAGGGACGTGGAAATCTTATAGGAGTGGACAAGGACCCCTTATTTAGGGATTTAACCGAACCGGATTTTCATCTTTCAGCACAGTCGCCGTGCATTGATCAAGGAAATTTAACTACTGGGATAGAAAAGGATTTTGAAGGGGATGATAGACCCATCGGTAATGGAATTGATATGGGCGCTGATGAATACAATCCCTGCATCGACGATAACGTGCCTCCTGACCAAATAACTGGTTTGGGATATGATATAGAACCCTTCGAGATAATTTTTCACTGGGACAAGCCTAAAAATAACCCGTATGATTATTTGAAATTTTTCAAACTTTCCACGCAAGGAGAAAAAAATCTAATCTCCGAGCTTGGTCCTGGGCAGCAATCTCTAGCAATAAAAAATGTTTATAAGGGAGAAAGCCTAACTCTAAGAGTCATAGCCACAGATAAATGTGGAAATGATAGTCCCCCGTTAGATGTCGTAATGGATGTCCCCCAATATCAAACCTTGTATTGCCCAGGAGGAGCATTTGGTTTTCCAGACCTTTCTGCCAAGACGCGCCTAACTAATGTGACAGATGGTAGAAATAGATATTTCATATATGGTTTTGATGAAAATGGAACCATTTTGTGGAAGCATTCAGAGGAGTTGGCTCCACATGCTAGTCAAGAGATCATTGCATCAAAAGGTATTTCCTCAGCCATATACACATCTAACAATGCCAATGCGTTTGTAGAAATGGACGGTACAAATGGTACCTCAGCAACATACGTTTGCTCTTCTAATTCTAGCCCAATCTTTTTTCTGCCTGAAAATGTCTGTTCTGATGATTGGTGGTCGGGTGTGTTGATTTTCAATCCGTCACCAGTCTCAGCAAATGTTACTGCTGATTTTAATCCTGCACTGGTTGTTCCTGCTCCACAAAAAATAACCATTCCTCCTATGGGTAGTTCCATATTGATTCCACCTTGTCAGGCATTATCTGGAACCCTCAATGCTACCTCACCAGTAGTGGCAATGCAGATTGTAGGCAACACACAGGAAATGGGTATGGACATTGGTGCAATGCTTTTACCAAGTACAATATCTGATGCCTATTATTTGGCTGGCATAAACGATGGTATAAGTGCTTGGACTGGTTTCGCAATATATATTCCTTATCATTTTTCAGGCCGTGCTACTATTCATCTAAGGAGATTTTCAAACAGCAGATCTTGGGATGTCCCCTTGGCTCAGGTGTCGTCATTTTCTAGAAAGGCATTCAATCTTTCGGAGACAGGCATAGATGGTATGGGCATTACTGTGATGGCACATGATAACAAAAAACTCGGATCCGCTGCCATGGTTATACAAAGTTCACTTTCTGGATTCGATCTTTTTAATCCAGGTAAAGGCGGTATTGAGAATGGCTTTGTATTAGGCTTTGACACTGCAGCTGCAAACAAGATCCATTTTTTCAATCCAGAATCTTATAGACTGAATATAAGGTGTAGATATTATGATGCTAAAGGTAGTCTCATTAGAAATCAAATTGTGACAGTGCCACCGCTGGCTTCCTCTACGCTCCTTATTGAGGGGGCTAAAGCAAATGGATTGTCTTTTATGGAGTTTGTTTCAGAACGTCCAGTTTATGGCTTTATGGAACGGGAAACTTCTAACAGTATTCAAGTTTTGCCATTTTTGAATGCCAACTAAAAAGGGAGATTACGCAAATGATCAGGGGGCTGGTAAGCATCATTATAGTATTTTTTATGACACTAATCACAAATTTTCAATCTGATGCCGGCCAAGTGGTCACAAAGGACTTAATGGCCTGGGCATCAAAGGTGGTTGCACAGGAAAAAAAGCTTGGTCGTGTTGCTGGGAAAAGAACTGTGGCCGTTTTGTATTTTATAAATAACACTAGTGAGTTATCCCTTGATCCGTTGCAAAAGGGGTTTGCATTGATGCTCATAACGGATCTCGCAAAGGTTAAGGATATAAACGTTGTAGAAAGAGTTAGGCTGCAGGCCTTGATGGAGGAGCTTGCTCTTGCGACATCTGGCTTAATAGAACCTGGAACAGGGCCAAGATTGGGTAGATTACTTAGAGCGCAGTGGATTGTAGGAGGAGAACTGTCTGGATCAAAGGCCAAACTGGATGTTAATGCCCATCTCATAAAGGTGGCCAATGAGAAGATTCTTGGAAGTCCAGCATCCCGTGGTTCTTTATCCAAAATATTCAAGATGGAAAAAGAAATCTTATTTGAGATAATACGACTTTTAAAAATAAAGCTGAAACCAGTTGAAGTCGAGGAACTTAAACGGCCCATGTCCACCAATGTTGACGCCTTGATGGCTTTTTTCAAGGGAATAGATGCTAGTGATAGACACAAATATCTACTTGCAGCAAAATATTACAAGGAAGCCTTAAAAAAGGATAAAAAACTCGATATTGCAAGAGCTGCATTGGAGGAACTTAAACGGCTCGGCCTCATACCCGCCGTGTCAAAGAGTCGCTTATTACTCAAGTCTTTGAAGGAACAAGCATCCTTGACTGATAGGTTAACGCCAGAATATCCAGTAAAAAGGATGCGATCTCCAGCCGAAGTAGTTTTGACCGTGCCTGAAGGCGGTTCCACTGCAGGACAGGGCGGCACAACCCCGTCACAGCCTGGCGGCAGCCAACCTTCGTCAGGAGTTTCGGGTCCAACAGGTCCACCTTCAACGGAACCCCAACCTGGAGGAACCAATACCCCCGGTGTAGAGCCGAATCTTCCTCCAGATTATGGGGCCACTATAGAGCCGTCCCGTCCTACTGAACCACCATCAAACAGACCGGGAGCTTTTTAGGGAAGGAGTTAATCATGAAGGTCATCAAGGATATCACTGTATTACTGATTGTACTGATTATTATAACCCTTCTCACACCATTTACTTTTACATGTGGCGCAGCAGAAATAAAAATCCGAACCTCTACAGGCTTTCACTTGGATTGGTGGGATTCGCCAAATAATGAGAAAGGATTGCAATATTACATTCCTGTGAAAATAGAAGCCAATTATGATGAACTTTCAATGGGAATACTGACTGGGTATGCCTATACAACAAGAGATCTTCCTGGCCAAGATCGTCGCTCCATATCAGATATCTTGGATACTAAATTGAATCTTGGCTACTCTATTACAGACCTATTGCCTGTAGACATCTTGGTTGGGCTGGATTTCAATTTACCGACAGGTAGAACAGATCTTAAAGATAAAGATTTGAGCCTAATCATGGATCCAGATTTGGTAGCCATTACTAGTCTTGGGGAAGGTTTTAACATTAATCCAACGATTTCTTTTGCTAAACAATGGAATGATTGGCTTTTTGGCATTGGATTCGGGTATGTCTTTCGGGGCGAATACGATTACAGTAAAAGCATGCATGATTATGATCCTGGAAACATTTTTAGCTTTGTTACCCAGGTGCACTATATCCCATCAGAAAACTGGCATTTTAAACTGTTCACCAATTTTACTACATATGGCAAGGATGAAATTAAGGGAGATTCCTTTTATAAGGAAGGAGACTACTTTCAAGTTGGAGCTGGCTGCAAATATACAAGGAGTTTTTGGGATATTGAGGGAACTGTAGAAGCTATAATACGAGGGAAAAGCAAGTTTAAAGAAAAGCAACGATTCAAAAAAGAAAACGATAACAGCCATGGCGACGAATGGATTGGAAGGGTAAAAGGACATTACTATCTGAATCCAAAAACAACAATTAGTTCGGCTCTTGCGTTTCTTATCATCACCGAAAATGATTATCCTTCAAATTCTATGTATTATTGGGGTCAAAGAAGAAAAGTGTCATTGGATATAGGAATATCGAGAATCTTTTGTCCCAAATTGACTGGTCAAATTAATATCAGCGGATTTTTTATGCACGATAAGGAAACATGGTATCATCCAGATAGCCATCAAAGTTACAGGGGGATTTCTTTGGAGTTTAAATTCATCGGTAATTTTTAACCAGTTCGGATGCTAATTGTTTTACTACCCTTAACCATTGGTCTGGTGATTGGGACGCAATGGTTCGAGTTGCAGTGTTCACAACGGTACCGGTTTCAACATCGACTAATCTAAGATCAAAACGTATCTTAGAGCCTATTCTTTGATATCCGCCGAAAATCATCAATCTGGCACCTGCAAGTCTCCCCAGTCTGAGCTTTGTATCTTGGCTAACAATCTCACTGGAACCGATGTTTAGCTCTTCCAGCAACTGAACAAGCCTTTGCCTCTCTATGATATCCATGCCCCTCTCATCGGATAAGAACTGGATTATACCGGATGACAGGAATTCACCCAAGTTGGTTTGCATTTCGCCGGTCGGTGACAAATTTTCAATATCCCACACTGCCAAAGGACCATGCTGTATCTTTAACTGGTATTGATGACTGACACAACTGACCAGGATAAAGATACAAAAAAATTCTAGGATGGTCTTGAACGTGATATTTAGGTTCAACTTTGTCTTTTGTGTAACATGAATCACTTTTTCGTATATCTTATTATAACTGTTTTGTACTATTCAATTGTATTTCCCTTATCTTGTCATCTTTACCAATGGGTTGGTTCTCATTCAAAATAGTAGCATATGACAGATCCGGTTCCACCTTAATCACCTTGATAATCCCTTTTCTTAAAGGTTCTCTCTTTAGAATCCTGCCTTTGTAGACGATTGGCTTTTTTTCTGACAAAACTTCAAAAACCGTTCCAAGAACCACCCCCTGTCTAGATCCAATATTGATCATCACCTTGTTATCATTTTCTTTGCTAATTATATATGCTTTAAGCGGATAATCTTCCGTCAACTTGTGCAAGATTTTTCTATTCAGATCAAGAATATCCTTATCAATATGGGCCATGGAACCGATTTTTCTATTTTCTACCATGGTAATTCTTGATGTTTCTGTATCGATAAGCCTCATGCTAAGGAGAGCAAGACCTGGATAATGATAAAAAGAACCAGTGGCGATAAGTTTTGCTGCAAGGATTCTACCAAGCCTTAGAGCTGTCTCCTTATCCGCAAGATCCGAACTCCCCAAATTTAACTCTTGCAAAAGTTTATCCAGAATAACGCGTTCCACCACTTTTACGCGACCACTGGAATTTAGATAGTCGGATAGCTTACCAGTAAAGAAGATTGGCAGTCCGTCTCTTTCAGACAAGGAACCGCGTTCTTGAAAACCCAAAAAAGTGATTATCATGGGTCTTGAGGTCCATTGATCTTCTGGAGGCGGCAGCCTTTTTTGTTCACGAAAACGCTTTGCCAGCTCCTTTACGAGCCGATCAATGCGTCTACTACGTTCAACGTCTTTCTGAAGATCCAACATCTCCTGGGCCTTTCGTGCCAGAAGAGCTGATATGGAATCTTGTGCATCTATTTTTAATGCTTTCTTATAAGTGGCAAGGGCCTTATCCAATTTACCCTGCTTTTCGAAGGTTATTCCTTTATTGGCCATGCCCTCTACATAATATGGATCGATTGTTACTGCCTGGTCATAAAGATGTCTGGCCTGTTCGTACTGTCCTATACTTGCATAAAGCCGACCGAGTTGATTAAATTTGATTGCCTCTTGAAACGCTTCGGCTTTAGGGCTTTTTACAGCAGTCTCTAATTCCCTGCGTGCCTTTTTCTTTCTGCCTAGAGCATATAAGATATTGCCTTTGATTACATGAGGATAGGCCCTTTTAGGGTCCATTTTGATTACCTTATCAGATAATATCAGTGCCTTTTTAGCGTTGCCTTTATATGCATAAACGGCAGCAAGTCCTTCTGTGCCAAGGACCTTCCCAGTGCCTGGTTTTTTAGATACTGATGAAAATATTTTTTCCGCTTTGTTGGGTTTGCCTGATTTCAACTCGGCATATCCCTTAATGATTTTCGCCTTTACATTTCCCGGATTTTTATCTGTCACCTCGTCCACAAGTTTTTTTGCAAGACGAAAATTTTTCCGTTGGAGTTCTCTTTCTGCAATGGCCACCACCATCATTTCCATTCCTCGGCCACCACCTTGTATTTTATCTAAAATACGAAGTTCAGGTCCAATAATTAATGTTGTTGGCAAAACAATGTCTGCTTGAACCTTTTTACTCACGCTACCAAATTGGTCTATAAGCACAGGGAAGGTTATGCCAGTTTTTTTACAGAAATCTGCTACTTTTTTTTGGTCCGAAGAACTGATTGCCCAAATAGCAAAATCGAGGTTTATGTATTTGTCTTTTAGCTTTTTTAACCAAATCATTCCTTCTTGAGATGGACGAGAGTCCGGATCAAAGAAAAAGAGCACGGCTAATTTGTTGTCTTTAAGGGAAGAAACCTGATAATTTTTTCCATCTATACCTTTTAACGAAAAAGAAGGAACTGTAGCACCAAGAGAAGGACTTAAAGGAAGAAAAATTAAGATAAACAAAAGGAGTGTTACGGAACAATAAATTATTACTGATAAATTCTTCATGGTTCAGATCTCCTGTTTAAAAGTTTATTATCCCCTTCCATGTTAATCAATTTAATCTTCAATGGAGTAACTCCATCCTTTTTTACCTTAACTTGTGCCTCCCATTCATAGTAACCATCCTGAGAGATCTTTATGTTATGGGGCCCTGGTATCACTCGCACAACCACCGGGCTTAGACCCTCAAAATCGCCATCTATGAACACCCGAGCCGCAGGAGGTATGGTGGATATATCAAGTATAGCGTTAGTCAATGGTTTGGTTGGTTTGAATATTGTTTGTCTGAGGGATAGATAACCAATGGCAATAAGGAAAATAAATATTATTACAATAAGCCAATTGATCTTTTCTTTGATTATTGTTTGAAAAAGCGACGATTTTGAAGGACCTTTTTCTTCAAGAAGCTTTTCAAGTTCCTGAGCCAATACCGTGGCGGTCTTGAACCTTTTGGCTGGGTCTTTTTCCAAACACTTCATTACAATATGAGATAATCCAGTAGAAATTGAATGATTCACCTTGTGGGGGGGGATAGGCTTCAATGTAGTGATTGCATTAAATATGGCAGATAGGTTTTTACCATTAAAGGGTCTCGTTCCAGTCACCATCTCATAAATGACTATTCCTAAAGAAAATATGTCTGTGCAACCACTAATTGATTTACCCAAAATCTGTTCAGGAGACATATAAGCAGGTGTGCCAAGTATTTCTCCAGCCTGTGTCTGCCGAGGTATGTTGGAATCCTCTATATGGGCTATGCCAAAATCGGTAAGCTTGGCAATTCCAGACGAAGATATAATGATGTTGCTCGGTTTTATGTCCCTATGGATGATTCCATGTTCGTGCGCATATTCCAATGCTTTTGCTACTTGCAGCCCGATTCTAATACTTTGATCAGTTGGTAAGGCTCCCTTTTTCAACAGATCACTTAAAGATCTGCCCTTTAGTAGTTCCATGGCTATAAAGACAGTGCCATGATCCTGACCCACGTCATAAACTGTTACAATGTTTGGATGAGATAGCCGACCAATTGCACGGGCCTCTTTCAAAAATCTTTGTAGAAAGGCCTTACTAGTTACCCGATCATGCCGTAGTACCTTCAGAGCAATGTACCTATCAATTTCAGGGTCATAGGCTTTATAAACCACCCCCATGGACCCGCGTCCAATCTCTTCAACTATTTGATAACGACCATAATTTTCAGGCATGATACATTAATTTTTCATTTAAATCCCTTGAAAACAGGAAGATTGAACTTAACGGGATTATTAATATCCCACGTCTTCTTTTGGGAAAGAAATGCCCGAACAGTTTCTGTCGGTATTATAAACCCTTCACTATGATCGTTCCTCAGACGACCTTTGATAATTCCTACCACTCTACCCATTTCGTCAAAAACTGGACTACCGCTACTTCCTGGTTCCACCAACATTTTTACTTGCCATAGTATTTGGCCAGCCACATTTATTGGGCCTTCAACAGAACCGGAAATTTGAACAATATGCCGCAATAGCGGGCATCCGATAGCGTGGACTCTTTCTCCTCTGCCCAGAACGGTTTCTCTCCAAACAGGCGGTATTTCATAAGGAGGGATGAGCTGATCCAGACTGATTAGTGTGAGATCCCTTGTACGATCAATACGAGTGACGGATCCAGTAATTTGAGTTCCATCTGCCATTATGACTTTGACAGATGTCACAGTCCCAACGTCATGAGCGGTTGTAACAATAGCTTGTTGCTGTGGCAAAAAAAGGCCAGAGACTTGAATTGTATCATTGCCTTGAAAGATTAATACGCATGACGCCAAACTGGCCAATCTATTAGGCTCTGATATATCGGCCTTTTTTCCATTAGAATGTTCTTCAAACATCCTGTCTTTGTGGCCTAAATACCCTTGTGCCAGATGTTCGTGTGATGCTTTTATGAATTGAATTAGCCTATAAAATAAAACTTCTGATTCATTCGTATGATGCTTTACCTTTACATCAGGCACCATTTTAGTAGCTAAGGATGAATCAGGGACGATTCGTAAGGATAACAAATTTTCCTTGCAAAGGATTTGGAAATACCAAGCTTCCTCGCTTTTCTTAAACTGCCTTCGCAGCAGTGTGCAATTTTCATGGTCAGCCCATTCTTTTGTAAATTCTTTTACTTCTGCAATAGGGATGTTTAACGTCTGTTCCGAATACTCGTGTGCTTGACACTCATGCATTGCTCTAATAGGTGTAAACGGAATCAGTAATAACAACATGATAGTAGATAATCCCGTTTTCATTTTATCTGACCAATGGCAACAGTTATGTTGTCTTTTCCACCAGCCTTGTTGGCCATACCTATAAGGGCCTGGCACATTAGCTCTGGAGATTTGTATGTGCGAAGAATCCGAGTGATCGTTTCATCAGGCACCATGTCGTGCAATCCATCGCTGCATAATAGGAAGATATCTCCAGTATGATAATAGCCTCTAATTAAATCAACAGCTATGGACTCATCGGTTCCTACCGCACGCACAATCACATTTTTCAACGGGTGATTGGATGCTTCAGCAGCAGATATAAGCCCCTGATCAATTTGCTCCTGAACCACAGAATGGTCTTTGGTCATCTGTTTTAGATGGCCTTGTCTAAATAGATAAGATCTACTATCACCCACGTGCCCCAAAACGTATCCAAAATGGGAAAAAATTAGGAGCTCGGCTGTACACCCCATGCCTTTATAGTGCGGATTTTGTCGTGCTGTTTCTATAATGGACTGATTGGCTGTTAGAAAAATCTTTTTAATTAATTGGATTGCTTGTTCCTGTGAAGTGACCGGTTTCTTTAAAAGATCTTTTACCGTTTGCATAAATATGTCACTAGCTATTTCACCTGCAGCAGCACCTCCCATGCCGTCTGCTACGGACATAATTCGAAGCTCCTGGTTCACAAACAGACTGTCTTCGTTTTTGTCTCTCATGAGTCCTGGATGGGTCATGCCAAAAACCATCAGATCGTTGAAGGCTGTCAATCGAGACATGGATTGAGTCCTGCTTTTTATATCTTTTTAATTATAGGGGGCCACGATTCTCCCTGCGCCAATTTATTCTTTCTCCAAGCAATCATAGCCTTTAATCCATTAATAACTATGATATATTTGCATTGATAATATAATATCATATTTGTTGTTTAATAAATAGTTCCTTGACACAGGTTCTTTCAGAAAGCAAATTTAAATTATGAATGAGCATCCTGTTAAAATAATAAAACTTGTTCATATATCAGGCCCTTTGAAAGGGAAAATACAGCACTGGAATAAAAATCAGATTTCTTTTGGAAGACATCCAGATTGTGATGTCGTATTTCCGAAAGACCTCACCGTAGTGTCTCGTAAACATGCCACAATTGTTCGTGAAGGAAATCGTTTCAAGATAATTGATAGAAGTACGAATGGAACCTTTGTAAATGGAAAGTTGGTAAAGGAAAGATATTTAAGAAATGGAGATGTGATTACATTCGCCCAAGGTGGCCCCAAACTTAGTTTTTTGGTCAACAATACAAATAATATGTTGTCCGATATACCAGACATACATGAGCAAGAAACCATCCATTTAGGTTCTGGCACTGTCTATGCAAATAGCGTAGCACCAGAAGCGAGCTCAATCAGACCAAAATCAGGCGCTACATCGTCTGACCTACAGGCCGTTTCAAAACTTGAAGGCCTTGAAAAACATGGTTCTGATGAAAAAGTTCCCATGTCTGTAATTATACAGTTTGGGCCATCTATAAGATCGTTTGATCTGTTGCCAGTGACTATAGGCACGGATCCATCAAGCGATTTCGTAATCAAAGATTCCACTAGCTCTCTGCCTCAAGATATCAAAGTGGAGATATCTGCTAAAGACGGACAATATGTTTTGAAGAATCTGTCTGGACGATCCGTTGTGACCATAAACGGAAGAATGCTCACTCATCAAGCAATGTTGTCCCTTCATGATGTGATTGAAATTGGTTCACCAGACATCCGCTTAGAATATTTGGGAAAGGGCCGGTTCGCTGAGGTGATAGCAACAACGGCTGAGGGGAACGATAGCAATTCTGGCTCTAATCAGAACATCACTGCCAATAGCAATCCTAAATTAAGAAGCAAAAAAAGATCCATGTTTCACAAGATATTCAAGAGCTGAAAATTCATAGTACAAGGGTTCCTCTAAAATTGGAATTAATTTACTTAGAGAGCGTGGTCGTCTAATGGATCTTTGAACGATTAGGAGGTGTGTATGGCGTCTGTAAATAGGTCTTTTAGGATATTAACCGTAGCTCCCTTTTGTCACATTGGTGAGAAAAATACTTCGTTGCTTCAGAGCGTATCCATAGATAAGTTTTCGATAGGTAAAGCATTTAATTGTCTCAAGCCCACCTTTTATAAGAATATTTCCTCATCTTTCTTGCATGATAATGCAAACGTCAAAATCGAGTTTACCACCATAAGTGATTTCAGACCCAAAGGTTTGTTGAAACGCTCTATATTTCTGTCCTCTATGATGAATATATTAGAGTTTCTTCAAACCGATAAAATCAGAGACAAATCTATAGATGAACAATTTTCCCTTATACAGAAAAAATGGCCTTTTTTGAAACTGAAAAGGCATGTGGAGCCAGAAGCTAAACAAAGAGTTCCTATGAGCCAAGAATCTTCATTGGTGGATCAGATCTTGAAAGTAGTTTCTTTCCACGAAAATAATGAACATGTTCGAACCGGTACCAGCAAGAACGATGGGCCTCTTGTTCATCAAATAAGACAGATTATTACAGATACATTGAAGATGATCTATGATGACCCTGGTTTTAACAGGCTTGAAGAATGTTGGCTTGGTTTGTGGTTTTTAATAAAAGCAGGCAAGTGGAATAACGGGCTGATAATAGACGTGCTTCCATCATCAGAACAAGATGTAGCAAGTACCTTGAAGACATATTTTGATCAATGCGACTCCTGTGCATTGCCAGATCTAGTACTCGTCGATTCGCCTATGGCCTCAGATCCTTATAGCTTGGAACAACTCACAAATTTAAGTGAAGCTGGTGACAAGAATTTGGTGTTGGTTATTGTTTCTTTAAAACCAGAATTTTTTAATTTGGATTCATGGAAGTTTCTTAAAAGACTTCCCTATCTGCCTCATTTCATGGAAACAATTTCATACGCCAAGTGGCAAAAATTGAGGAAGAGGTCCAGTGCTAGATGGCTTGCGGTTCTGTGTAATCCTTTCATTTTGCGGGAACCATATGAATATGGGCCTCTTGGTTTCCGTGAAGAGAAAAGCCTTTGGGGTGATCCGGTATGGGCCTTTGGCGCCATGTGTGGAAAGAGTATAGAATTATTTGGTTGGCCATTTGGTTTTCACAGGCATGGTGTAGTTTATCTTGAGGATCTCCCTATAAAAGAAATAGATGGAAAGTATTTGCCAACCAAAGTGCATTTTAGTGATGAGCGAGTGGAACAAATGGAAAAATGTGGCATAGTGCCTCTAACAAGTCTGTACAATCATGATTCTCTTTTTTTTCCTGTAGATAGATGCGTTTCGGGACATAAGATCAGTTTTCAAATGATGATCTCTCAAGTATCTCATTTTCTAATCAATCTCCAGATACAGTTGGAAAAAGAAGAGCAGATTCAAATAGAAGACTTAGAGGAATTAATTGCCAATAAATTAAATATATTTCTGAACAGAGAAGGGCAGCCCTTTCATTTCCATATTTTTACTAATTTTGAGAAAATTTCCAAAAAAGCAATAAAAGTATTTGTCAAAATAAAACTTCCAGTCGAACTTTTTGATTCATTTGAGCCAATCATTTTAGATTTTGTCATTGAACCGGGTACGTCATATTAATCAAAAAATGAAAGATATGATTGTCTTAAAACAAATGGATTCGGGAACCATTATTGAAGCATATTTGCCTGCAGTACTTGGACGAGGTGTGGAATCTGACATTCGTTTAAACGATCCATCTGTTTCGCGTATTCATGCAAGGATAGACTCACTTGGTTCTAATCTATATAAGATAACGGACTTAGATAGTTCAAACGGGGTATTTTTAAATGGAATTAAAATAAAGGATTCGGGATTTTTTAAAAATGGTGACGTATTAACGTTAGGTAATACGCGATTGATGGTAGTTGGTAAAGGTCAACCAACAGAAGTCTCTAATACCATTATTCTTGGTTCAACTAACCTTGAAGAAAAACGGCATCTCGATGCCAAAAGACTCAATGTAATCTATGACATTGCAGTCAAAATGTCGGAGTGCGAGAATCTGGATCGCCTGCTTACAGGTTTTTTTCAGGCCATTTCTGACATTATCCAATTTGACCGAGGCTTTTTGGTAACAGTGGAGGATTCAGGGAAGTTAAGGGTCATATTTCCTAAAGAAGTAGATGGAATGCCTATTAGTAAAAGCATTGCCAAAAAGGTTCTTTTGAGTGGAAATTGCCTTTTGTTAAAGGATGCCATGTCTGACAGCAATTTTGCTACGGAAGAAAGTATCATTGCCATGCAGATACGTTCAGCTATTGTAGCACCCTTACGTTTTAGAGAACGGATATTTGGTCTTATATACATTGAAAGAGGTCATAAAAACGCCTTTGATCAGGCTGACATGGAGCTTTTAAGGACAGTTGCTTTTATCATAGGTCCAATAATAGAAAATACTAAGTTACACCAAGAATTGGAGAAAAGATACAATGAGACTGTTGCACAACTTAAAGAAACAGAAACTCGTTTGATAGAGATGGAAAGGCTGGCATCATTTGCACGTTTGGCTCAGGTAATAGCACATGAGATAAGGAACCCACTAATGATTGCTGGAGGTCTCCTCAATCAGATAGGAAGACGTATTGACCAAAAAGATGAAGCAAAAATTCAAAGGATTAGGCATGCATTAGAAAAAATAGACCGTGTCTTGAAAGAGGTGGACTGTTTCGTCAATATTAAGGCTCCAGAGCCCAAATTAATAGATCTAGGTTTTTTGATGCAAAATTGTATGCAAAAAAATCAAAATCGTCCTCCTTACAATAAATTCCGAATACAGCTCAATACAAACAAAACCGGCTTGCTCGTCTACCTGGACCAAGAACTTTTTAAACGGGCTGTAGGTCTCATAATGGAAGAAATTTCTGAAAAGGTGCCATCTAATAGAGACATTCCCGTAACTCTAAGGCGCATGGAGAGAACAGTGGAGATCGTCTTTGGTGAAGAAGCTGAAAATGTCAGATACATTGAAATATTTGACGATCATACAAGATCTAAGCCGTGGCATCTTGGTCTATTTCTGACCATGGCTTATAAGATAGTTGCTGATCATGGGGGTAGGATCTTGATAAACGCCTCAGGAAATGACTTCTTACCCATCAAGATACAATTATTTAAAGCTAATTTCATCGGACAGTCCAATGAAAATTGAATATTCTGCAATGAAATAATAACTTATTTTAATTTAAACATATATACCTCTGCTGTATCTAATTCAGGATATGCTCCAAATATGATAGCCTTGGGCCATCCTTCTACTTTTACATAATATGAATCGTGATCCGTAATACGATTTTTAAGTCCCCAAGCCAAGAACTTCATATCCTCAAATTCTACCTTCATGTCCTTGATTGGATAATTCAATGTAGATCGTTGAGGAAGTCCACCTTTTGTGCCCACTGCATGAAAGGATATACGAGCTTCAGATACGCCGAACATGGCACCTTCCCAAGTTTTACTAGTAGGTCCTACTTCAAACCATTGACCAATTTGAGGATTACCGTAGACGTCTAATCTATATTCTATCTTTTGTGAAATTTTATCTGTCGGATTATGTATTAACGTTACAAGTCTGGGTATGGCAGCAGGATCTGCAATGTTCATAAAATCCATGGCCCTAAAGGGCGTTGGAAGCTTATCTATAGTTGGAAGAGGCGCATCCGTTAAAGTGAGGATAGGGAAAGCGGTACCCTTTGAAGCCAAAACAGTAATAATAAGAAGAGATAAGCCATACCTGATGCTTTCCTTTTGAATAAGTTCCTTTGGTGCCAGCAATATCCAACCTGCAGTTTGGTTAGAAACCAGTTCTTGTCTCGGCATTATCCAGGACATTTTTTCCAGATCGTCATGCCAAGAAAGACAGGTTGCCTTTAGGCCATATTGTTTTAGCCTTTCTATTAAGGCACTATTAACTTTGTTGTCTTTGATTAATGTTGTTATGCAGATATGCTTCATTAGAGTGCCTCCTCAGAAACTGGGCAAAAAACCGGTTACTTGAATATAAAAAGGTTACTGCTTTTACCAAATGCGTTTATACAGAATACTTTCTCTTAGGGGTGGTACCAAGGTTGCATGCCCCAATATCTTTTTCTTATTAACGTTTATGCTACCCCACCAGTTTCTTCGTGCATCAACTATAGACCTGTCATCAAGGATTTTCAGATTCCATTTACCGTTATTGAAAATGTCAGAGCCATGAACGTCAACTTGTGATTCTTTGACCAGAATTCCCCCGATCTTGTTCTGAACAATTCTGCAGCCCTTGATGTCCGCCTTAGAGTTTTTGACACTAATACCAACTTTCTCTGACCCAGTAATTAGGGAGTCGACAATAGTGGCATTTGCCTTTACAAACACTAATCCCCAGTTGTTTCCTACAAAAAGGCATTTTTTTATGAATAGATTTGTCTTTTTAGCTACTAATGCGCTGTTCGCTCCACGCACACAAACATGCTTTAATTTTATATCTCCGGTTGGCCTCTCAATAATTATGCCCTTCCATTGCCGTTGTCCAAGGGTGTTTATTTCAATGGCATCATCAATGGTACCCTCTGCGTGGAGGGTACCCCTTACAACAATTCCAAGTCCTGAAACCCATATCTTTACTCCAGGCATGATGGTAAGATTGGCATTTTCCCCTATGACAAGGATTTTGCGAACAAGGTATGGATTGTGGTTCTTGGACAGAATGTGTTGACCATCAATTTCTCCAGAAAGTTCTGTAGGACGACCAAAAGTCACGGGCCCTAAAATGTCCATCCATTTACTAGTCTTACCGCTGGGCGATCGGAGGAATCCCACGACTTGTCCAGCTATAATTCTGTCATTGGCTTTTACCCGATAGGCTCCAGTATAAATGCCAGGGTCCTTTTCATCCAAAGGTAGCTTTTTCTCCCATGTAGTAATGGTCCAACTGGCAGACAGACCAGGTTGTCCAATAAGTACCACCTTTAGAAGTTGACCGGGTAGCAGTAAACGGTTCGCACCATTATGGACGAGAACCTTAATGTGAGGTCCGGGTCTTGAAGATGCAGGAGGATTTGGAATAGTTGAGACCATCTCCATGCAAAGATCTGATACCACTCTCATGCCTATGGTTTGCCGGAGATTTAATAATACCTTCGCTGCAGTGGAAGCAAGCCCCAGGGGATTTATTGATAATCCGCCCTCGCTAATGTGAGCAGTATGTTCGTATTGCCATAATATTTTGCCAGACGGGCACGCTACCATTTTGGCCTTTAGTCCAGCTCGTACTTCTGAATATAGGACTGCGTATATCTTTCCAAAAGTTGTCACGTCTCCAAACACTAATGCATCAGTGCCGGTTGCTTGGCAGATCTGACCAATATCAAGTGCTTTTGCTTGTATTATGTCATGGAAAAGACCAGCGATTCGTAAGGAGTTATCCACATCTGATAGTTCCACATCCTGATAATTTAATGAACTAAAAAAATTATAGAACATTTTTCTCACTATTTTTCCTGCCCCAGCAGCTTGACTATGGTTTGAAAAAGGCAGTATTGCTACTGTTGTTGGGACATTACGAGCCGGGATGACAGAAATTTTAGCGTTTTTCTTTGGAGTGCAGGAAGAGAGGCATAATAAAACACCCAAGGAAAACGCAACAAAACACCATATTCTTACCATGGGCTTTCTCCGTTTTTGGGTGAACCCTCTTCTTCAAAGAGGTATTTCATAATCCAAGGGGATTCTGCGCCCGATTTTTGTAATAGTTTCTTAACACGCTCTTGCTCTATCTTATTTGATAGGCCTCCGGTTTTGTAAAGGTGTTCCCGACTTTCAGCCTCCATTTCCTTGGCTTCTTCATCCTGTGGATCTATTAATAAGTACTGTTCCAGATATTTAAGAGCCAGCTGAAAATCTTTTTTAGCAAAGGCCTGTGCTCCCCTTTTTTTTAAGATTTGCTTAATCTGTTCTATCCTTTTTTTTGCGAGTTCATAATCTGGGTCAATAGACAGGATGGCCTGATAGCACGCAAATGCATTCCGATTTATAGGAGTCAGGTAATGCCCAAGTTTGAAGGCTTGTTCTGCCTGCTCCAAGAGTTGATAAATTGTCTGTTTTTTGAGCCTTTCTTTTTGATAATCAATCCATATCCGTCGTATTTGTTTTTGTGCTTCCTGGAAATAGGGGCTGTCTTTTTCAATAGTAGAGTATTTTTTCATGGCATCTAGATACAGGCCTTGTTGTTGTAATTTTTGGGCCACTCCCATTCTATATTGATCTAGCTTCTGCCAAACAGGTTGAGAACCGGAATCGGTTCCGTGCCTTTTTAAAAAGGCTGTTGCAACGGCTTCTGCCCCTTCTGGATCACCATTCGAAAACAGCATATCGGCCTGTGCTATTGTTGAATTTGCAAGAATTTTTAATACTTGCCCTTGATATTTGGGGGGAATACCAGACCTTAGCATATTCTCTAAGGTTGATCTGGCCTGTTCGTACTTGCCAAATTTTATGGATGTTTGGGCCTTCTTAAGTTCTTGGCGAAAGTACCAAGGTTTGTAAGCGTAAAAGTAAAATAGATAAGTACAAATACAAAGGATTATGATGCCAAAAAGCGTCCACAAGACTGCATTGCTTTTTCGAGGCAAAGTCGGGCCAGTGTCATGTCGTCTTAAGTCTCTCTGTTCATCTGAGTGAAATGTCAAAAAATATGTACCGATTTTTATTTGGTCACCTGCATAAAGCTTGGCCTCTTGCGTTTTTTCACCGTTTATTTCAATAGGATTCGTTGGCTTTAATGGTCTGATATAAAATCCATCCATTCTTTTTTCGATCAATGCATGGTGTCTGGAGACTGTTTTGTGTGATAAAATAATGTCTGAATCAGGTGCCCGCCCTATGACTACCGAAGCCTTTTCAAGGTACGTTATGTTTGATGTCCCATCTGGCCCAGAAATTACCAAGTGCGGCCTTTCAGGCTCAAACGAGCTGGAAAGCAACACGGTTTTTTGTTCTAACTCATTAGAAATAGAAAATTTTTTCTTGGAATTTTGTTCCTTTTTTTCAAAAGAAAATATCAGATTGGTCTTTCCCAGGGTTAACTCTTCCTTTTCACTCAGCTCCATTGAGCTACCTGCAGGCAAGGAACGACCTGATACCATGACCGGATTGCTGCCTATGTTTTCAATCAAGGCACGAGAGCCTACTATTGTAATAAAAACCTGTTTTCGTGATACGTAACGATCTTTGATTACAATGTCACATTCAGGGGCACGTCCAACTAATGTTTTGCCTGCTGATAACGAATATTGTCTGCTTGGATTTTCTTTGAAAGAAATTTTGGCATCAATCATGTCCCTGCCCTTGTGCTCTGCTGAGCTTCTAATGGTGGTAAGGCTCCGCACTGTAAGTCAAAATTGAAAAGTTTTGGATTTTCACAGATTACTGCTGCGGAAAATATATAGAATATGTAATCATAGGTCTCTTTAGGGATTTTAGCGATTTTTAAAAGGTTCCAAAAATTTCTATGCTGTGGATCCTTGGGCATTTTTCGAATGATTTTTCTTACCCTATTGTGCCCCCAGTTATAAGCAGCCATGACCAAGAGTCCAGACGCTTGGGCTTCTGTATTGTATAGATCCTTAATATACTTTGCAGCGGCAATAGTCGCCTTTCTGAAATTGAATCTTTCATCAAGAGGGTCATAGACTCTTTTCTTATAAAGAGGTCCAAGGCGCAAACCATATTGTTTGGCAGTAATTGGTATAAATTGCCAAGGTCCCTTGGCGTAGCCATATTTGGTTTTTGGCCCCACTGCCTTTTCATTAAAGCCACTTTCTTGCAGACCAAGAAAGAGAAAATAGGGAGTTATTCCATGCTGGCTGAAGATTTGACTGACAAGCCTATCATATCCTTTTCGAATGGCCCTGTTCAAACCGCGTTTTAGCCTGCCGCTGTTTCTCCATTTTTCAATATAATTTTTAACCTCTTTTGAGAAGCCCTTTGGAACATTAACTTCGCACTCTCCAAAAATACGGGCCACCCTTAATATCAGACGTTCCTTGGGAGGCAACCCCTGGTAAATTCCAAGGTCCTTGACAAAATTATCATAGGCTTTTTTCAGATCTTTTAACTTTGTTTTTTTGTTTTTCAATACTCGAACTTCTGGAGCATTGGAGGGCCGCTTAGCAATAAGATCTTGAAGATGTGCTATTTCGAGTTCAAGGACCTTCATGGAATAGAAAATATCAACGGCTACACTTCTTAATCTATTGATTTTAGTCTTCTGATAATAGATCACCCCAGTTGCGGTCAAAAGAAGGAAAATACTAACGACGCTAGCTATCAGGTATTTTTGGGTCTTTTTTTTCTGGGCCCTTTTAAAGGCTCTTCTGAACATTAGGGTTTTATCCCCAGCATCTTTTCCGTCTGAGCCTTCAAAAAAATGTCTGATTATTTGTGTCTCAGATTGAAGGCCATCCTCTATACGATCTGGTTCAAATTCCTCATTTATTTTTTTTGGGATAGTGGTTTCAAATGTAGGTCCACCAAGCCCAAGTTCAATAATTCCTCGTAATGGAAGTCTTTCAAATTCGATCTTTTTGCCATTTAAGTATGTACCGTTTTTGCTATTGAGATCTCTTATCCACCACCATTGGCCATCAAAGATCACTTCAGCATGGAATCTGCTGACCCTCGGATCATCGAAATGTATATCATTGCTAGGATGCCTACCAATAGTAACATTTTGATCAAAGACCAGTTCCTTATGTTTACCTTGTTTCTGAATCCTAAGTTTTAGCGCCATGCTGTGTTGTTATTGTAAGACTGAAATCCATTAGCTCCCAATGAATACTTTGAACTGGCTGGGGGCTACGGTGTTGCCAACTGGAACATTGGCATTGTTGCCGTTTTGGGCCGTCTGGCAGGTAAGAAAGACCATCGGACTTCCCTGGGCCCGCACCTTGGTGCTGGCCCTTCTGAATACAGCTTGCCCTTTAAATTGGCCGGATATGACACCCCCTGGTGCGTTTCCGGCTTCATCGCCTGTGGTCATCATGATTACAGATTTTTTGGTAAGGACGTTTTTGCCGCAGGCTTTTACCTTCATTGCCACAGTATCGATCCGTGCCTGGTTTGGCTGCGCAAAGTTAGGATATGGCACCGGTACAGGGGAAGGAGATGGCGGAGCAGGGGTGTAGCAGGTATCTGGAAAAGCAAAGCACATCCCACCTTGTTTTGTGACTATAGGGAACATACACGCCTCCTAACCAAGATCTATTTTGCTGCCATCTATCTTCATGTGATCTTTTGCCTTGATAGTGGATCGGCCTGCCTTCATGAACAGGGATTCCTTTATTATGTGGCGCAGCCTGCCTGTCTTTCTAAGTTCTATTCCCTCTACAGTGCTCCTAAGCGAGCCGAGCCTCTCAATAAAACTGTCCACGAACATGTGACATATCCTACCCAGAAGGCTCAACCTGTCTGAGTGGATCGTAGCTGACTTGGAGCGGCAGGTGAGATTCTTCGTCAGTATGCCTGTGTTGTCAGCGCTGGCCTTTATCCTGGCTGAACATAGACTGGCAATCTCTTCCACTTCTATGGACAGTCCCTTGGCGCCTATGGTGAGCATTCCTTCTTCCCCTTTGAGGGTGGCCTGGCCAAGTTCCAGTGAACACGGGCCTGTACCAGGCCGTTCCAACACAGATAGTATATAGGCTCTATACCTAGATAGGACGAGGAGCACGGTATCTCCTGCCTCTGGCTTTAACAGGCAGCCGGTTGCCCGCCTTGCCACCATGCTGCCTGCACCACATCGAACCATGTAATCCCGTCCGCTCCATCCAAGAACTTCTGCTTGTAGAAGCTCCATCCCTTCCCCTATATCCATGGCCTCCAAATTGTCCATGACTTCTCTCCTTATCTCAATCCTTCTAAAACGGCGGCTGCCACTGCTCCGCCTCTGCCAGATCCGGGTCTGTGCCCTTGCAGTTTTGGACGATAGCACCTTTCAGCATGGCACCTTTGGTGATGGTGGCATGCAGTTTTGCCCACGTCAGGTTTGAAAACGCCAGATCTGCACCGCCTATGTCTGCATGGGACAGGTCAGAGTAACATAGTCGGCACCGCGTAAACTTTGCTGCTCTGCATATGGCCTTTAGAAATATAGTGCTGTCAAGATTAGCACCGGTAAGGTCGGCCATGGTCAAGTCGGCCTCTATGAATGCGCAACCCTTTAACATTGCACCCCTCAGGTCTGTATTTACCAGCCTTGTCCTGAAAAAGTCGGCATTTTCTGCCGTTATTCCTGAAAGCCGGGCTCCTTCTAAATCGGCGTTGCTGAAATTGGCCTGGGTGAGATTGGCACCTTTCAGGATCGCGCCTGAGAGGAAAGCCCCTGTCAGGTCGGCATCCTGCATATTGAGGCCGGAAAAGTCAAGCCCAGAAAGATCTGATCTACAGAATTCTGCCCTCTCGGCCTGGACCTCATGCAGCGTGGCCCCAAGGAAACGGCAGCCAGTAAGGTCGCACCTAAAGAGCTGGGCCCCTGTCAGATCCGTCCCCGAAAGGTCCGATTCCGTGCAGGCAGTCTCACTCATATCAATTCCCTTCATGTCTGCCTGTGCCAGGTTGACCACGGTCATCTCTGCACTTAAAAGCCTTGCATTAATAAGCCTTGCCCCTGCAAGATCGCTCTTGGCAACCTCGGCTTCCTCCAAGTTAGCTCCTGTAAGCACAGCTCCTTTTAGAAGCACATCTGTAATACAGGCGCTATTTAGTCTTGCACCGGAAAGATTTGCCCCTGTCAGATCAGCACTTGAAATGTATGCCTCAGACAGATCTGTTCCTGACAGATTGGCTCCGGCAAGGCTGCACTCTTCTATGTGGGCCCCTTTAAGGTCGAAACCGGCAAGTTCCATGCCTGAAAGGTCCTGATGCAAAATGGGCTCTCCAGTGGCGATTCTTTTCTTCAATTCTACCTTGTCCATGGCCTTGTTTTGATATCAGCCTTAGGGCATTTGCTTATTTTTGAACCATTCGCTTCGCTTGACAGACACGGACGCTCACAGACATTTTCCATCTGCCGACTATCAGATGTAAGAAAGCTTCCTGCCTCATATGATCCCTTATTGAAAGAGGCTTAACAGGGCTCATGCCTTGCCCTCAAGCTTGCTTCTTTTGAGGTTTGAAAATTCCCAGCGGCAGCCTTGTTCCAGGATGTTCCAGAACTCTGTTTCAAAAAAATTGCTTCCGGCAAGATCTGTCTCTATGAGTTTGACCCCCTCAAAGCGAGACTGGAAGAAGTTGGCGGCTATGAGCCTGCACTGCTTAATGGTGGCCCTGTCCATTATTGCGTGTCTGGCTGTAGCATGATAGAAGTCCGCTCTATACAGTTTGGCCCCGGAGAAGTTGGCCTGTTCAAGTCTCGCTTGCCTGAAGATGACGTTATCAAAACAGCTACCCTCCCAACATCCCCCGGTGAGGTCTGCCCCTGAGAAATCCACATCTGTCATGCTGGTTTCATCATCGCCCCTGCTACCAACAAGATCTGCTCCGGCAAGATTGACCCTTACAGCGGACACACCGTAGAAGCTGCAATTGCTTCCCCTGGCCTGTGACATGTCCACGTCTTTGATTGCAGAGCCAGAAAGGTCAGCCTCTTCCAGCACGGCCCTTTTCAGATCCACTGATTTAAGCCGGGCCCCTACGAGGTCTGCTCCTGAAAGGTTGGCCTTCCGGAGTGAGGTTCCTTCAAGGAGTGCGCCTGACAGGTCTGCATCATCGAGCAAGGTCTTGGCAAGATTTGCTCCCTGAAGGATTGCATCTGAAAGGGCGGCTCTGCTCATTGTTGCAGAGTCGAGATCTGCATCTGAAAAATCGGCCCCTTCACATATGGCCTCCTCAAACCTGGCAGATCGAAGTATGCACTGGTTGAACCGGGCCCCTTGGGCAGATGCCCTGCTAAAGTCAGCCCCATCCAGGACTGAACCCTTGAAGTTTACAGAATCAAGCACTGTACCTTGGAAATTTGCCCCTTTAAGATCGAGCCCTGAAAGGTCGAGGCCTGACAAAACGGCTCCGGCAAGGCCCTGGCCTGACTGGTGCATTTTGATCACCTTCTGCCTTGTCCAGACCAGCCCTTCACTATCTTTCTCGGAAGAGGTGTTATCTTTGGTCTCCCCTATCTCATCTTCGCCACCAAGAGCTTCTGCAACCTTGGCCTCCTGCTCCATCTCCAAGAGCTGCCTTTCAAGCTCAGGATCGTCAATGCCAGCATCCTTCAGGGCCCCTATCAGCTCCTTGGCAGTCGGTGTAGGCTCAGAGGGATAAGGCGGACTGCGAAAGAAGACATCAGGGCTAATCCCCATTTTTGTGAGAGTCCTCTTCAGGTTGGCTTCTGCTTCCTTAGCTTCCTTCTTGAGTCTTTCAAGGGTGTCAGACGTTATATCCTCTTCTGGGGTTTCAGAACCAGAAGATACAAAAAAGGTCTCTGGATCAATACCTATCTCCTTTAGCCTTTTTCTGAGCTCTTCTTCCGCCTTGGCAAGTTCTTCCTCCATCTTTGCTATCTCCTCCTGTTGATTCCTGGAGGATCCTGCCCCAGAGGCAATAGCATCTGTAGGAGGCTTAGCCTTTTCTGCAGGCGTCCCTACTGCTAAAGTCCCTTTTTTGTCTTCTGCTCTAGCCTCTTCTGTACTCTCTTCTTCTATCTCCTTGGCCTCTTTTGCTGCAAGCCTTTCAGATAGCAAGGCCCTATAGTATTCAAGGGGGTGTTCCCCTTCCTGCAGGGGTTCCACGACGGCCATGAAGCAAGTGATATCGCTGGCATCTTCATCCTCTGTCTCGGCTGCACCATGCCAGATGAGGAGTCCTGTCTCCTCATGGGGCACAAGCCAGATGGTATCCAAGTTCATGCGTATCTCCTGGAAAAGGAGTTCATCCCTATCTTTTCTCGTAATAAAGCCCTTGGCCTTCAGGCCCGGAAGTCTTGTCTCAATAACTGGACATTCAGGGTGCATATTTTCGAAATTGATGGGTTCGTCTCCCTTGAAAAATCCGATGATCTGCTGATCTTCAGGGGCGGCATTGAAATACGCAGGATCAAAGTCCTCTGGGAACCACGGCCATCTGGTCTTAAGCCATCTGTCATCGAAGGTTCCGGTCTTCTTTTTTCGCTGTGGCCAAGAGGGGCCATAAGGGCAGAATGAGACCGGTGTTACTTGATCTTTGGGTGATGCTATTGGCCTTTTAGGATCTTCCAGGTTTGGAAGCGGCCATACCTCTTTGCCAGAGGGATGGGCTACAGGACCGGCCCCTTTGCCAATAGGATTTGGGGGGAAATCCTGTCCGCCAAAGGCCCGATGCCATGAGATCTCCATCTCTGAGAAGGGTTCAGGGTCGGATATGGTGAACAGCCCTGCCTTCCTTACCCAGAACCGATCACCAAAGACCATAAGCTCCTTTCTGACAGCGCCTACGTCCACGGCCACCCTGACTCCTTTCGCCGGAGGAGAAGGGGGATACGCCTTGGCCCAAAGGTAGAACTCTCCCCTTGGTTTCAATGAGAAGAAGTTGGGCATGTCCATTGGGGGCAGCCCTGGCAGAATGAATTCATGATGAACCTTGCCAGATATAAGGTCAATGGATATGGCGTAGGAAAAGATACAGTATAACCTACCGAACTTCCATGTGGAGAAAGATACAAATGAGTTGTCTGGCTTTAGAAGCTCCATAGGTTGGCTTTAGCCCAAGTCTATTTTTTTACCATTCACTCTTACGGTGGTAGCAGCTCTTAGTTTGATCTGGTTGGTGATCCTGACATAGTTGCCACCCACCTTATGTTGGATCTTCTGCTTGGCCTTTTGGATGATTTTGTTGTTGTCCATTTCCATGGAACAGCTTTTTGTCTTTACTTCAACCTTCTTGTTAGCCTTCTGCTCTATCTCTCCCTTTTTAATGGTAAGGTTACTGCTTTTGTCCTTGGTGTGAATATAAGCTTTTTCGACTGCTTCTAATTCGATTTCTTTTGTTTTTTCTTTTATCTTTTTTTTAATATTTATTTCAAGTTCGTCTTTTTTCCCATTTAGATTTATTTCATTTTCTAAGGCACTGAATTCCAATTTACCTGGTGTCATGAAAATAGAGCAAAAACGAGGAATGAATAATAAAAGTTGTTTAGTGCCTCCTAGCAATATTTTTTCGTAGCCTAAACTGACATGTTGAGCCATTAAAGAGATATTATTGGCAGCGTCTATTCCTATATCTCCTGATGTACTACAAATCATTATATCAGGTTTTTGAGCATCCAAGTTTAAAAAAGATGTTGTGAATGCGGGAGATGTTACAAGACATGCTCCAGGATTAGATGCCCCTTTAAACGCCCCAATGACACCAGAATCTTTAGCTATTTTAGCCGACACAAGACTAACAGCAGCCTTGACAAGTGCATCTACAACAGGCTTGACAAGATCATGAGTAGCTTTAAAGCTCTTATGGGAAGCTATAAGTTTTTTATCTGCCAAATCAATTATTTTTGGCATTATAGCGCTAATGACTTTCCCAGCTAAATTTCCGGCCATCAACGAGGCTGAATTTGCGCTCTGTATAGTAGCTAGTGCCTCTGTAACCAAAGCCACTCCTTCTTTTCCTACAATACCTACTGTTTTTTCAGTTGATAGCTCTGCCTTTCCATCAGAACCCGCCCCAAGGAATAAAGAGGTTTTGGCAGAAGGAGTTGATAGCACCACTCTTTGGCCACCCTCTTTGTCTTCCATGATAATCTGGTTCCCGCCACCCGTAATAAGGCCTGCGCGGGTTGCATTTTCTTCCGTAACAGGAGTCATGGTTTCAGGGTTGGGTACTGAACTTGCAATTATTGGCCGGTCAGGGTCACCGTCCACAAAGGTGAGAAGCACTTCTGTGCCCTTATGAAGGGGGAAGTGCATGCCAAAGCCAGCACCGGAGTAAGGCTGGGCCATACGGATCCATCGTGATGCCTTGCCGTCGCCCGGGTTCTTGAGATCAAAGGGTAGGCGTACCTTATAGCGGCCCCATTTATCTATCTCTGCATATTTGCCATCTCCGGCTGCATCAATCTTTGCATTCATTGTCCCGTAAAATCTGGGTTTTTCCGTCTTTCTTTCTGGTCGGAACTGTACGTCGGCCGGAATAGCCACAAAGGAATTGCTGTAGCTAAGTTCTTTTTCTTCTTCGCTAAGTTCCTGATCAAATCCAGACAGGAAAAGACCAGACTGGGAACCGCGATGTTCTATCTCGACAACAAGATATTTCTGGTTGAAGTCTTGTCTGAAATGATCCTCTAGCTTAAAAAGGTATCCAGGTCTCAAGGCTGGACAAGTACTTTCTCCGAAAAAAAGCCTTTGTCTGCATTTGATTTCTTCTGCTCTTATTTTGGCAAGCTCATTACCTTCTTCAGGAGTCTTAAAGTGTTCACCATAAAGATAAACTGTTCCTCTTGCTTGAGGATCAATTATTGCCTCTCCTTTTATATCTAAAGAAGGTTTACGATAGTTGTAGTCTTTTAGTACAACTTTATTTGGCAGACGTTTTTGATGGCATACAAAGCTTTGGACTGCTTCCTCTTCAACTGGTACCAGTGCTGAAGGGGGAGAATAATATATCTCCTTGTCAAAAGGAATATCCCTGTGAGCCGAATTGGTATCTGTGACTATAATTTTTTCTCCATTGTCAGTTTGTTCAAAGAAATAGTAAATACCCTCCCGCTCCATCCATCGAGATATGAAATGTAGATCCGTTTCTCTGAACTGACAGATATATTCCCATTTTTTATAATGGCGGGTAAGCTTGAATTCATAATCTATAGGTGTCAGTCCTGCCTGTTTGAAAATTTCTTCAATTATCTCTGGGACCCTCTTATCCAAAAAAAGTTGGTTTTCATGTTGCTGATTGGAAAGCCAAATGCGTGGAACCAATAAGGTTCTGTAATAGGCCTTGTTGTCAACCTCCTTAAGGAGTTCGAAAAAGGCAGGAATTCCATGAAATATCATTTCCTTTTCATCTTTTGAGATTTTAAAGATTATGGTATTTTTTAGAACCGCATCAATATCAATATCCAGATTATCTGATACGAGGGTGATGTCAAATTCGTAAAGCCTTGATATTCCTTCTATACCGGTGAAACTTGCAACAGAAAAAGTGTCTTCTGGAAGTGCTAAAGATAAAAAGAAAAAGAGCCTTTCGTCCCAGTACGCCATATTTAACTCCCTTTTTTTAATTTCCGTCCTATGCGTTTTTTAGTCAAAGTTGACTTCCAATTCTCCACTTTCCCTTAGATCCAGCCGGACAACAGAGGGCATGTCCTCTTGCCCCATTCTTGCAAGGATTTGTCTAGACATCTTGGGTAATATTGTACCTTTCAAAATATGGTCTATGTTCCTAGCTCCTGTCTCTACTTCGGTACAGCGCGCAGCTATTTGTTCAACCACCTGGTCAGTGAAAACAAATTGAATATTGTGGGTAGTCATTAGACGATGTGCAAGCTTTTTCAATTTCAAGACAACTATTTCCTTGAGTGTTTTTGAATCGAGGGTGTAATAGGGTACGATAGTCATGCGTGCCAAAAGCGCGGGTCTAAAATGTTGGCTCAGGATTGGTCTGATAGCTGACGCAAGTACGTCTGGTTCCGGACGACCCTCTTTGCACATTTCAGTGATTACATCAGAAGCCAGATTTGATGTAAGGAAAATAACTGTATTTTTGAAATCAATTCTCCTGCCTTCCCCGTCTGAAAGTACTCCTTTGTCGAAGACTTGGTAGAATAGATTCATTACTTCTATGTCTGCTTTTTCCACCTCGTCAAGCAGTACTACCGAGTAAGGCCGTTGACGCACTGCCTCTGTCAAGACGCCACCTTCACCGTAACCTACGTAACCTGGAGGAGAACCTATTAGCCTGCTAACTGTATGACGTTCTTGAAATTCACTCATATTGATAGTGACCATAAAGCGTTCGCCTCCAAAGAGGAGATCCGCGATGGCAAGGCCTGTTTCTGTTTTCCCTGTTCCGCTAGGCCCAACTAGTAAAAAAACCCCAAGAGGTTGATCCGGCTCCGTAAGACCTGCCTTTGCGGCTTTAATAGTCTCACTAATTATAGACAGTGCTTGATCCTGACCCCTTACCCTCTTTTTCAGGTTTTCTTCAAGATTTATTATGGTATTGACTTCATCCTTCAATACCTTTCCAAGTGGTATCCCTGTCCAATCGGAAACCACTTTGGCTACTGTGTCTGGATCCACAGCTGTGCGAACCAAGGCGTTGTCAATCTGAAGATTTTCAAGTTCCTTTACGATCTTCTTCAATTCCTCTTTTTCACGTGCCAAAGTCTCAGAAGAGGGGTCAGTTACTTGATCGGTATTTTTACTTGCAGAAACAGTAGGCTGTAGATTGTGGACGGTCTTTCTTAGCTCCACGATTTTACTGGCTAACTTCTGTTCCTGAATCCATTTTTCAGATAGATGTTTTAACTCTTGTTTAAGAGAGGAAAGCTCTTGTTCAAGCTCCACCAAGTGTGCCTCATCTATGGTTAGGCCTTGTCCCTTATCTCTGAGTAGGGCTTCCTTCTCCCTCTCCATGGCCTGTATTTTACGTTCCTTATCTTCTAAGATATCGGGTTTTGAGGAAAGGTTTATCTTTATCCTTGCACAACTAGTATCCAGGAGATCCACTGCTTTGTCTGGAAGATGTCTTCCTGAGATATACCTGCTCGAAAGTTCAGATGCAGCTCTTATGGCATCGTCACGAACCATTACCCCATGGGCTTTTTCATATTTGGGTCTCAAACCCCTCAAAATCAAAGTAGTGGTCTCTACAGAAGGTTCATCCAATTTCACCAATTGAAAACGCCTTGCCAGGGCTGCGTCTTTTTCAAAATATTTTTTGTATTCTGACCAAGTAGTAGCTGCAATAGTCCTTAGCTCTCCTCTCGCAAGGGCAGGCTTCAATAGGTTTGCTGCATCACTTCCTCCTGCCTGGCCACCTGCTCCGATTAGGGTGTGGGCCTCGTCAATAAAAAGAATAATAGGAATTGCGGATGCCTTTATCTCGTTTATTACTGATTTTAAGCGGTTTTCAAATTCCCCCCTCATGCCCGCACCTGCTTGAAGCAATCCCATATCCAGGCCCAATATACGCACGTTAGAAAGCACATCAGGGACATCCCCTTCTACTATTCTTAGAGCTAGCCCTTCTACTACCGCTGTTTTTCCAACACCTGCCTCGCCTACCACTATTGGATTGTTTTTTCTACGCCTTGCTAAGATATCAACCATTTGTCGTATTTCTCGGTCACGTCCAAATACTGGATCTATTTTGTCCTGGCGGGCCTTTTCTGTATAATCCTCGCAAAAGCGTGTCAGGGCAGTTTTATCAGAAGGGATCCCCTCCTCTTCTGGCATGAAATCCTTCCCTTCTGTTTGCTCAGTTGAATTTTTTACAATATCAGGGAATTTCTCTTTGAGAGCATCAAGGCTTATCTTACCTATTTCATCTGCATAGGAGCCTACTGCAAATTGTCCTGGTTTGGATAGAATAGCCATCAATAGAGCCCCAGAACGGACTTTCTGTTCAGCCATATTCACAGAGGCTAACAGCCATGCATCCTTGAACCACTCCAAAAGTCGGGGTGAGAATACGGGTTTGCCAGGATTCCCAACTTGATACTCTTCAAGGGCTTGATCTATAAGTTTTCTCAATCTAGCTATTTCAATATCAAAATGTCTCAATATAAGAACAAAATCTGCCTGAGGTTCCTCCAAAAGTTTTGCGATGAAGTGTTCAACCCCCACTTCGTAATGGCTTCTGGAAACACAAAGCCCTGCCGCCCCTTCGAGGGCTTTTAGACATAAAGAATTTAGCCTATTTAATAGTGCCTTGATGTCAACAATAATCATATCTCCCCCTATTGCGGATAAAAGATAGCTGTGCCATCATGAGGCATCCTATTTGTAAACAGCCATGTATCGATGCCCAAGCGGGACCAAGCATCTCCCAGACACATGTTTTTGATATCCTTGCAATGAACAGTAATTTTGATGTCATACTCTGGCATGGTAGTAAGGTAGAATCTGGTTAGATTACATATTCTTGTATAGGCTTTGGCACCAGGAATTAATTTTTGGAATTTTTTTGCAGATACAGGTCCTATGCAAATGGAAAAACGACCATGCAATGTCATTATTTCAGAGCCTATGATAGTATCAATACCTAGATTAGAGCAGGTCAATCCAACTCTACTTTGTTGCTCCTTAGGAATCCGGACTTTTCTTGGTACACAAGATTCGATGTCTAGGGACTTTTCATTAGTGGCGTCTCTGAGAATGGTTCTTAGCCCAATAGCAGATCGTGGCCACTGGGTCATTAGACCAAGATATCTGATGAGATAATCTGCATGTTGCCCCTTGCGTAATTCAGGCTCACCCAAGCCCAAAAGACAAAAAAGTTTTTCTATATATAGGTTGTTTTTTTCTTCTGTTACTTGAAAAAACAGTTGATACTTGTGCCAACAAAGGTAAAGAAGTTCATACAATCTTTGGTTGAAGATATCCAAGAAATCCCTGCAGGTCGTTTTGTCTGTCAGAGATTCTTGAAAGAGGTCTTCTGTATAAAAATTTGGCAAGGGGGAGCTTACACCATAAAGTCCCAAAAATGTAGCAGTAACGAGGTATCTGGGGCCTCTTGAATCTTGTTTGACTGTTATGTCAGCGATATCTGATGCTGGAAAAGAAAAGGATAGTTCTGGTCTGATTTTTATGGATTGTTCGTTTTTCAGGGTTACACTTCGTCTCAACAAACGTATTACCTGGAAATAGGAATAAAGAGAAGCATATTTCAACAGGTCCTCTTTTACAGAAGCAGTCTGTCGCCCGTCCTTGGAGGCCATTTGTACCGTTCTCCTGAAAAGCTTTCTTCTAAGCTGACGCATACAAAAGAGTTTAACGCAGCATAATTAGCAAGGAATCGTTCCAATATGGAGCCAAATAGGTAAAGATCTCCCTTTGATGCAAAATGGTTCTGTTTCACCTTTACCATAATATCCAGACCCCGAAGAGGAAGCCCTGATATTAGACGATCCACGTTTTTGGGTTTAACTTCTTCGACGCCCTGGATCTGTTTTAAGGCTGCCGCCCACTGTTTCTTGTCTCGCAAATCAGCTGGTACGTAAAGCCTCAACAATGTCTTTAGGTTTTCGGCATTAGCGATAGATTGGTAATTCAGGTTAAGATGAGAAATGAGTCTCCATAGGAGATTCTTTCCTAAAGCAGGCGGGGAGTAAGGAGATACGGTAGTAATGTTTTTGAATTCCACCAATTCAGGTGTAGTGCTTGTGGGCATACAGATGTCGCCAATCTGGAGCTGCTCTGGAAGAATTCCATTGGTACAAAAAAGATCAACAGAAAGTATTTCCTGCTGCAGGGTGTCTGACATTTTCGAGTATGATACGGATATATACCAGTCCATGCCAAATCCGGACAAGGACGGCTGTTTTGTTATGGTATAGAATTGCGTATCTTGATCGCCGGCTTGGAAAAGATTGAAAGGCTGGTATCGTCTTTCTTCAGCGGTTCCCTGTACCAGACCTGTTACAGATTTCACTGAATATATATGGTAGTGGGTTGGATTAACGGCAGCGACTCTCAGGGGGTATTTGAATGAACGGTGATCGACTTGAACAGGTTGGGCATGGGCAGGAAATATATTTACAACAGGCACAGCGGAAAGCACGAAGGCATTTTCGTCAACGGTAGGAAATGGATCTGTCCTTTGTTTTAATTGGAATACGATTTCCAATCGCGAACCTTCTCCTCTGTTTGTCCAACTTTCAAGTCCGTCTAACCTTAAAAAAAGGAATTTGCGGGGGTTGATAAAATATTCCTGAATTATCCTGTAACCTGGAAAACTATTGGATGGATAAGACAAGAATGCGTTATTTTCATGAAACCCTATCGGTTTTATTGATGATGGAGGAAGCACGAGATCCTGACCTCCATCCTGGGGATGAATTATAACTTGAATGACACCGGTACATAAAAGATGGTAGAGGTCACATGCAGTTGCATAGTCTCCGGCAAGATAGAGATCTAAGTTCGTTAGATTCCATTCCCTAATGGTAGGACCTTCAGATTGCAAAAGAATTCTTAATTCTACAGGTTGGCCTGGCTTTTCTGTGTATTTGGCATTCGTGACTTTAAAGGGATGAACTGTCAAATCATAACATGTACGAAACAAGCAACTTGTTTCCTCAACTGGAATAGATGCCAAACCGGTCCCTTTTGTAACAGTGAGTGTTTCTTTCAGTCCAGGTTTTGGCTTAAAGGCTACGATAGAAGTACAAGGAATGGGTCTTAAATAATGGGGCCAAATTAAGTCCATGAGCTCGTTGACGATTTCAGGAAATTCGTCATCGAGTTTTTGTCTGAGCATTCCCGTAAGAAACGCTACTCCTTCAAGGAGTCGCTCTACATCAGGATCTGAAGAAGGACCACTAAGGTAGGGAGCAAGGGCTGGATGAGCCTGAGAAAAATCCTTAGCAAGCTCTCTAAGTCTGGTCAATTCTTCTTGAAAGTAGCGTTCTAACACCCCTTACCTCCTGATGTTGATTCTGCCATCTGAATCCACTACAGATTCCAAATGAATTGAGGGAGCGTCTTTACGAATGGAAAGTTTAGCAACAATTTCAAAATGGATATTTAAAGGATCTTCATCGTCTGGAATAAATTTGACCCTCGTTCCACTAAGCCTGGGTTCGTATTTGCAAATAGCAAGCCTGAGTGCACGTTCCATATCTTTTATAGACTCGGGATACGAATGAAGAAGTTCAGAAAAATCAGGTATTCCATAATCTGGTGCTATCAATACCGAGCCCTGTCTCGTATTGAGAAGCCTTTGAAGATGTTCGACAATACCTCCTACTGCATCATGTTCAGCCCCATCATAGCGGCTACCTGAAACGTCTTCTATTGCACTTATGCGGAGGAGAAGCCGTAGCGTCCCCATCTTAATTTTTCAATTATGAACCTGCAGGAGCGGTCCAATCGTCCTCCGCCTCTATTCCATCAGGTTCCCAAGTCCAAATAATTTTCTTATAACTGAAAGAAACGTCTTCCATATGTTTATAAGGTTCGTTTTTAGAATCGAGGGCCGAAGGCATCCAGGCTTTTATGTTAACTATGATTGCATCTTGAAGCTTTGTGGTGAAATAGTGTTCTTCCACCCCTGTTGGATCAATCCTGTACCACTTGATTGTAACATTGGAAAACTGTTCTCCAGTACAAAGTGCCTGATAAAGTTTGGGAGAGCTTTTGTCGAATTCTTTAGTAATTGTTAAAGAACCGTGAATCCTTTTTCCTGTAGGAAGACCGGTTTGGGGATGTCTAGGAATGTGGATCTCGTGATTAAACGCCCACACAATTATTGTGCCTTCTCTTCCTTGCAGTTCGCAGGAGCCCTCTATTTTGCCCTGGTTTTTACCTTCTAATTCTAGATGGGCCGGCATAGGCATGACCAAATCCTCCTTTCGTCAATTGTTATTCTTTGTCTAGTTTCCCTACAAGGGAAAGTGTAAAAAAGGCGCCCATATATTTGAAATGAGGCCTTATCTTCAAGGATACCTTGTACCAGCCTGGTTCTCCCTCTACATCCTCGACCTTAATCTCTGCTTGACGGAGTGGTCTTCTGCTTCTGACTCCTGGGCTTGGATTGTCCATGTCTGCAACATATTGTCGTATCCAGTTATTTAGTTCGCGTTCAAGGTCTACCCTTTCTTTCCAAGTGCCTATATTTTCTCTCTGAATAACTTTGATATAGTGGGCAAGGCGGCTGATAATGAAGATATAGGGTAGTTGGGTGCCAAGTTTATAGTTCAGTTCTGCTTCTTTGCCTTCCTTGCTGATGCCAAAATACTTGGGCTTTTGAACTGAGTTGGCAGAAAAGAAGCAGGCATTATCTGCACCCTTTCTCATAGTGAGTGCAATGAATCCTTCTTCGGCAAGTTCGAATTCTCTCCGTTCCGAGATCAATACCTCTGTCGGTATTTTTGTCTGTATTTCTCCCATAGCTTCGTATTGATGAAGCGGAAGATCTTCTACTGCGCCTCCTCCTTTCGGGCCGATTATATTTGCGCACCAGCGATATTTTGCAAAACTGTCTGTAAGCCTGGTAGCAAAGGCAAATGCAGCATTACCCCACAGGTAGTTGCTGTGGTCATTGGAAACTTTTTCATTGTAGTTAAAGGCCTTCACGGGTAGAGAGCTTGGTCCATAAGGAAGTCTAAGTAAAAAGCGTGGAACCGTAAGCCCTACATACCTGGCATCTTCGGATTCTCTGAATGACTGCCACTTTATATATTGTGGGCCTTCGAATATGGATTTGAGGTCCTTGAGTTTGGGAAGTTCCGTAAAATCATCTATTCCGAACATGCTCGGAGCAGCACCTGCAATAAATGGAGCGTGTGCCATTGAGGCAACGCTTGCTATATACTGTAGGAGCTTTATGTCCTGAGGACCAGGCCCAAATTGGAAATTCCCTATCATCGCAGCATAAGGTTGTCCACCAAATTGACCGTACTCGTTGGTATAAACGAGCTTATATAAGCCTGACTTGGGAATCTCCGGGGCATCCTCGAAATCATCAAGCAAGTCTTCCTTATTCACATTAAGAATTTCCACTTTTATATTTTCTCTAAAATCAGTTCGATCCACAAGGAACTTTAGCGAACGCCATGCAGATTCCAAGGCCTGAAATTTGTCGTGATGCATAATCTCATCAACTTGCATGCTGAGTTTACGGTCTATCTCAGCAATCATATCGTCCAATACTGCTTGAGACACCTTGGATACTTCCCTGCCTGGCTCTAACAATTGGGTGATGAGTGCTTCTACGCCTTTTTTGGTAATTGAGTATGCCTCATCAGAAGGCTTAAGTTTCGTGGCTTGGAGAATGTCGTCAAGAAGCGAGGGCTGTTCAACAGCCTGTTCTTGTACTGGTGCAGCACCCTTTTCCTGTTGTTCAGTCATCTTAGAATTCTCCTATAGATTTTTGTGCAGAATAAAGACATGGCGAAATTAATGCTCGATCCCAAGCTCCTTTAAAACCTTTTCCCGAGTTGCCTCATCTTTGATAAGTTCTTGGAGTTTTTTTCTAAATTCTGGGATGTTACTTAAGGGCCCTTTGAGGGATAAAAGAGCATTGCGTAATTCCAGTAAATTTTTCAATTCTGGCACTTGCTGAACTATGGATTCTGGCCCGAAATCATTAAGTGATTTAAACTTTAGTTCAACAGCCAGCTCAGCATCCTCTTTACCCGATAATTTATCTTTAACATTAAGCTTCAAAGACAAATCATGGGCTCTAAGCACCTCGTCAAAGTTGTCTTTATCTATATTGATAGGTGTTCTTTCTTCAAGGGCTCTTTCATCCTCACTCAGTGTAAAATCCCCCATGACCAAGAGCTTAAGGGGAAGTTCAACTTCTTCTTGAGCATCACCTGTAGCCGGTCGATAAACTATATTCACCCTTTCTTTTGGGGCAACCGAAGATTCTTTGGGCATAAGACCTTAACCTCCATTTTTATTAAATTATATTATACAGTAATATCTTATTATCTCAACTTTAACATTATTTATGTTACGAGCAAGTAAATTGTCCTCCGTATTAACACATAAACTGTCCGGTATTATGAATGCATTTAGGAGGTATTCATATGACTGGGACAGAGTTAAGAGAGGAGATCAAGCAGATGAGATTTGAG